>Ga0335075_10001477_pt1 | contig 38709 bp, 37 predicted proteins | sample Lox_Sample_24_FD_206723 | JGI IMG/M metagenome (GOLD analysis project Ga0335075, IMG submission 206723) | Soil microbial communities from Loxahatchee National Wildlife Refuge, Florida, United States - Lox_Sample_2.4 | ecosystem: Environmental > Terrestrial > Soil > Wetlands | place: USA... | reverse complement strand
TACGGCGCGATCGATCCGCTGTTCGGGGAGTTCAACGACTACGAGTTCCCGGTCTTCGCCGGGATCTTCCTCGTCGACACGTCCGCGTACGTCTCCGTCGTCGACGCGCCGTCGTTCCTCATCCACTACGCGATCGCCCCCGAGGCGTCCGAGGCCGCGGCCGTGGGCGTCCCGAGCACGAACTTCCTCGAGGAGAACTTCTACGGGGTCAGCCACGTGTCGATCGTGGGCGCCTCGGACCTGACCGGGTGGCTCTACGCGGACGACGCGGGCTTCACGCTCGCGAGCGTGGTCTTCTGGAACTCGTCGGACAACCTGATCGCCGGCAACGAGTTCCGCGTGATGAGCCAGGGGCTCATCCTCTTCGGCGGGACGAACAACGTCGTCTGGGGCAACACGTTCACGCCGGTCACCCTCCCGAGCCCGTACTCGAACGCCATCGCCTACAACGGGAGCACGTTCGCCTTCGAGCTGTGGGAGTCCGGGGACCTCATCTACAACAACGCGTTCCTGACCCCGATCACGGCGTACACGCCGACGGTCAACATCTACAACGGCGCCCCCGAGCTCTCGGTCGACACGTGGAACGTCTCCTACCGGTCGGCGCGGGACGTCCTCTCCGTGAACGGCTGGGGCCTCTCGGGCAACATCCTCGGCCTCAACTACGAGGGCGGGAACTACTGGTGGAACTACGGGACGCCGTCGGACCCGACGGGCGTCCTGCCGTACAACAACGGCGGGCTGATCACGGTCGGCGGGGACTACCTTCCTCTCGAACCGGCGGTCCACCACCACCACTGAGGCGGGGACGGGACGGCCCCGGGGGGGCGGGGGATGGGCGCGTCGGGCCGGGGCGAAGCCCGGCCCGACGCGGGAACGGGTCGGCGGGCGCTACCCGAAGAGGGCGGAAAGTCCCTCGGCCGCCTCTTCCTCGGAGACGCCCTTCTCTTCCTTCTTTTCCTCTTCCTTCTTCTCGCCCTTGCCGTCCTTCTTCTCGGCGGCCGGCGCCGGCGCGGCGGGCGCCGCGAACGTCTCGGCCTTCGCGAGGACCTCGGCGAGGTTGACGCCCTCGAGCGACGCGATGAGCGCCTTCACGCGGGCGGTGTCCGGGGCGACGCCCGCGGACGTGAGCACCCCGCTCAGGGCCTTCTCATCGATCGGCTTTCCGGCGGCATTGAGCAGCAGCGCACCATACACGTACTCCATCGTTCTCACTTCCGGGATTCTTGGGGGGACCCTCAGGTACCTGTAAGCTTTCCGACGAGCGCGGCCTCGCGCATCGCCTTCGCAAAGAGCGGCTCGATCGTCTCCTTCGTGACGAAGCCCGCCGCGAGGGCGAGTCCGAGGGCCCGCCGGTGGGCCCGCCCCACGAGGAGCGGGACCGTCTCGGGCGTCGCGTAGCCGAGCTCGAGCGCGAGCCCCAGCGCCCGATGGGCCGCGCGGGCGATCTCCGCCCGCCGGGCGTCGAGGTCGACCGACAGCACCGACGGCGGGTAGAACGTCTCGCCGTCCACCACGGCGCGCAGGGTGAGCCCGACCTCGAGCGGCAGGATGTCGAGGCGCGTCAGCAGGCCCGCGACCTCGCGCGAGATCGGCTGGCCGGCCTTCACGATCGTGGTGTCTTTCTTGAGGACGACCTTCCCCTTCTCGATCGCCGCGGGGAACCCCGCGTGCTGGAGCTCGCCGACGATCGGGCCCGGCTTGAAGCTCGTGGTCGTCGCGGCGACGAAGATGTCCTGCGGGGCGATCTCTCCGCCGCGCGCGGGCGTCGGCGACCGGGTCCGCGAGAACTCCTGGTAGAGCGAGAACGGGTTCCCCTCGGCGGCGAGGAGCGCGGTCTGGTCGGTGACCTGCTCGAGCAGCGGAGCCAGCGCGGGCCGCTCCTTCGCGGCCTTCTCGAGCGCGTGGCGGATCGAGCTGTTCGTCGCGACGAGGATCGGGTGCTCCTTCTCGCGGAACTCCCGCCGCATCGATTGGAGCGCCGAGGCCGGCACGCCGCGGAAGCCGACGACGGCGGTCAGCGGCTTCGAGAGCACGAGCGCGGCGAGGCGGTCGACGTGCGCGAGGCGTTCGGGGGGCACCGATCCGCGTCCCGGCATCGACCCTCCTACCAGAGCCGGACGGCGGGGCCCATCGTGGTCTTGACGTAGACCGACTCGATGTTCGTCCGCCCGCGCTCGAGCTTCCCCAGGATGCGGGCGAGGACCGCATCGACGTTCTTCGCGATCTCGTCCGGCTTCATCGCCCGCGTGCCCACGGGGGCGTGGAACGTCCGATTCCCCTTCGAACGGATCCGGACCGAGCGCTTCAACGAGTTGACGAGGTTCGTGGGATCGCTGCCCGGCGGCACCGGCCGGGGCATCTTGCCCCGCGGGCCCAGGACCACGCCGAGGCGCTTACCGATCGTCGGCATCATCGGGGCCTCGGCGAGGAAGAAGTCGACCTCGGAGACGAGCCGCTTCGCCGCCTTCTTGTTCGTGGCGAACTCGTCGAGCTCCGCCGCCGTGACGACCCGGTCGGCGACGCCCTTCATCTTCTGGCCCAGTTCGGGCGAGCCGAACACGGCGACCCGGACCGGCTTCCCCCGACCGAACGGCAGCGGGACCTCGTCCTCGAGCCGGTTCTTGGGCACCGAGAGGTCGAGATCCTTGAGATTCACGGACACCTCGACGGTCTCCGAGAACTTCCGCTCGGGAGACTTCCCGAGGGCTTCGGTGACCACGTCGAGCGACGGACGGTCCGGCATCGATGCGCTCCCTCCCGAGAGCGGCCGCGCCGAAAAGGCTTCCCTACATAAGCGTTGGCTTCGCGGCCCGGCCGTTCGGACCGCCGGGACCGGCCGCCGGTGGCGCAGGGGCCCGGGACGGCCCCGGGCCGCGTCCGGCGCCGCCCCCAAGCCTATATAGGAGGGGCGGCTCGGCGGCCCCCGATGCACTATCCAAAGGTCGTGTCCACGTACTGCCCCAAGTGCAAGACGCACACGCAGCACGACGTGGAGAAGGACCGCAAGCGGACCGCCTCCGAGCTCAAGTGGGGGCAGCGCCGGTTCCGGCGGGCCACCCGGGGCTACGGGGGATTCCCGCGTCCGAAGCCCGAGGGCCGCGCGAAGGCCGTGCGCCGGGTGAACCTCAAGTTCCGCTGCAAGAAGTGCCAGTACACCGTCCACCCGAAGAGCTGGCGCGCGAGCCAGCTCGAGCTCGTGGAGCACCACTAGGGAGGTCGCCCCGATGCACGGACCCGCCCCGTTCTGGATCGTGAAGTGCCCGGACTGCTCGACCGAGCAGACGATGTTCAGCCGCCCCGCGATGGTCGTGAACTGCACCGTCTGCGGCGCGACGCTCGCGACGCCGACCGGCGGTCAGGCGAAGCTCCGCGGCGAGCTCGTCCGCCCGGTGTCGGCGTAGGGCGGAGGCGCGAACCCCGGATGCCCCTGCGCGCCGAGTTCCCGGAGGAAGGGGAGCTCGTCATCGGGACCGTCACCTCGATCCGCAACTTCGGGGCGTTCGTCACCCTCGACGAGTACAACAAGCGCGAGGCGTTCATCCACCTCTCCGAGGTCGCGACCGGGTGGGTCAAGTACATCCGGGACCACATCCGCGAGGGCCAGAAGATCGTCGCGCGGGTCCTGCGCGTCGACCCCGCGAAGAGCCAGATCGACCTGTCGCTCAAGCGGATCAACGATCACCAGCGCCGCGAGAAGACCCAGGCGTGGAAGAACGAGCTCCGCGCGATGCGGCTCGTCGAGCAGGTCGCCCAGGCGTTGAAGCTCACCAGCGACGAGGCGACCGAGCAGTTCGGTCCCGCGCTCGTCGAGAAGTTCGGATCCCTCTTCGCGGCGTTCGAGGTCGCCTCCGCGGACCCGAAGCGGTTCCAGAAGGAGACGGAGAAGGCCCCGTGGGCCAACGCCTTTCTCAAGGTCGCGCGCGAGAACATCGTCCCCCCGCACGTCACGATCCTGGGCACCCTCGAGCTGACCGACCCCTCGCCGCAGGGGGTCGACCACGTCCGCGAGGCGCTCCTCGCCGCCGAGCAGGCGGACCCCGAATCGGTCGAGGTCCAGTACGTCGGCGCCCCGCGCTACCGGATCCGGGTCTCCGCGAGCCAGTACAAGCAGGCGGAGGAGACGATGAAGCGGGCGACCGAGTCGGCCCTCAAGACGATCAAGACCGCCGGCGGCGAGGGGACGTTCTCACGCCCATGAGCGAGTCGATCCTCCGCGTCTGCTCGGGCTGCGGCCGCTACACGTTCCGGGCGAAGTGCCCGTCGTGCAGCGCCGCGACCCGCACGCCGCACCCGGCCCGTTTCGATCCCAGCGACCGGTACGGGAAGTACCGCCGCCTCTTGCTGGCGACGACCCCGGACGGAGGCCGGTAGACCGGAGCCGATGGCCGCGCAGATCCACCGCATCAAGGTCGTCAACGACGTGAGCGACCTCGTCCCGATCCTCCGGGCGGTCGACTCCCCGGTGAAGCTGAAGCTCGTCCAGCGGCTCGGTGAGGCGTGGCTCACGATGGACGACATCGAGACCGAGTTCGGCAAGGAGGGCGCGAAGGCGCTCGCCTTCTTCGACAAGCTCCGGCTCATCGACACGCGCTGGGTCGCGCGCGAGGGGCGCAAGCAGCCCGACAAGAGCTACCACTTCTACTATTCCACGATCAACATCAACACCACCTCGCCGCTCGCGGAGATCTCCGAGGTGCTCGCGATCGCGATGATGAACCCCAAGGAGTACGCGAAGCTCGAGTCCCGGATCTACGAGGCGGTCGGGACCGAGGGACGGTTCTTCTCGGACGTCGCGGAGGAGCTCGGGATGTCGCCGACGCGGCTGAAGGGGCTCGTCAAGCGGTCGGAGAAGCTGGAGTACCGTGGGCACCGCATCGAGCGGTTCCAGGCGGAGAGCGGCGACTAGCCCGCCCGCCGTCGCGGTGCTGCGGATCGGCCATCGCGCGGGACGCGACCCCCGGCTCTCGACCCACCTCGCGCTCGCCGCCCGCGCCTTCGGCGCGGAGCGGATGTACCTCCATCCGCCGGATCCCGACCTGGCCGCCCGGGTGGCGGCGGTCTCGGGGCGCTGGGGCGGCGGGTTCCGGGTCGTCGGGGCCGAGCACTGGAAGGAGGTGGTCCGGTCGTTCGACGGGCCCGTCGTGCATCTGACCATGTACGGCCGACCGCTCGAGGCGGTGCTGCCCCGGCTGCGGGAGGCCCGGCACGTCCTGCTCGTGGTCGGAGGGGCGAAGGTCCCGCCCGACCTCTACCGTCTCGCGACCCACAACGTCGCCGTCGGCCACCAGCCGCACAGCGAGGTCGCCGCCGTCGCGGTCGTGCTCGCCCGCCTGGGCGGGGTGCCCGGCCCGGGGGCCTGGCCCGGGGCGACGCACGAGATCGTCCCCCGGGCGCGCGGCAAGCGCGTGCGCCCGGCCCGGAAGCGTCCATGAGCGGCCCCGACGACGCGGTGCCGTCCCGTCCCCTGCCGCTCTCCGCGCGGGCGCCGGGCAAGTGCATCGTCTTTGGCGAGCACGCCGTCGTGCACGGGGCGCCCGAGCTCCTGTTCGCGATCGATCTGCACACGCAAGTGTTCGTCGAGGCCGCGACCGAGCCGAGCCTCAACGGCGATCGGCGCGCTCGGGAGCGCAACGCGTACTACCGGACCGCGCTCGACCAGCTGTGGGCCGGGCAGCCCCCGCTCCAGGTCCGGGCCGTCTCCCGGATCCCCCGCTCGGCGGGCCTCGGTTCCTCGGCGGCCTTCGCGGCGGCGTTCGGGGCCGCCCTGGGCGCGGCAAGCGGCGGGATCGATCGGCCGCGCCTCGCGCAGCGGGCGTTCGAGATCGAGCGGGGCGCCCAGGGCGTCGGTTCGGCCGGGGATACGGCGGCCGTCGTGGCCGGAGGGTACCTCGCGATCAACGGCGGCACGGGCGACCTCCTCTGGACCGTCGAGGGAGGTGGGCGGCGCTGGGAGGTCCGACGGATGCCGGATCCGGGGTGGGTCTGGGTCGTCTGCCACAGCGGGATCCCCCGGGCCACGGGGCCCGCCGTGCGCGCCGTCACGGAGCGCCTCGCGCGCCCGGACGGGCCCGGTCTCCTCGACCAGTTCCGGGCCGTCGCGGAGGAGGGTATGCGGGCCGTGCGGCGCGAGGACCGGCGGACCGTGGCGGAGCTGCTGGGCCGCAACCAGGAGCTCCTGCGCGAGGTCGGGGTGTCGCACCCCCGGCTCGAGGCGCTGCTCGAGGCCGCGCGGCCCGCCGCGGAGGGCGCGAAGCTCACCGGCGCGGGAGCGGGTGGGTCGATCGTCGTGCTGCCCCAGCCCGGCCGCGAGACCGAGCTCGTGCGCCGCCTCGCCCGGGCCGGTGGGCTCCCGTTCGTGGTGCGGCCGGTGGCCGACGGGGCGACGCTCGTGGAGACGCCGCCCGGGGCGTGAGGCCGCCCTACTTCTTCGCCACGATCCGCACGACCGAGTTCGGCGCGAGCGGCTGGTCGGCCGCGATCGCCCGATGGGTGCGCCCGTCGATCGCGCGGACGAAGTGCTTCCCCAGGTCCGTGTGGACCCGGTAGGCGACCGCGCGCGCCGGCGTGTCCGCCGGGACGAGGAACGCGTCCGGCAGCACTCGCCCCCGGCTGTCCGTCCAGTGGGTCTCGTCCTCGACCGGGTAGACGACGATGAGCCCCAACCGGCCGAACACGATCGACTCGAGCGACTGCTGGACGCCGGTCGAGCCCCAGTGGGTCAGCACGTGGCGGATCTCGTCGAGCGCCTTCGACTGCCCCGCCGAGAGCCGGCCGGGGTCCGTCACGGTGAACTCGGAATCCCCGGGGCGGTAGCCGACGAGGCCCGCGCGCGTCGCACGGCGAAGCGTGAGCTCCGCATCGGAGGCGGTGGGGACCACGGGCGTCGGCGCGACCGCCTGCCCGAGGGCCTCGGCGCGGTCGCGCGTCGCCCGGTCGCACTTGTTGGCCGCCACGAGGCGCGGCTTGGAGGCCCTCAGCAGCGCGCGCGCGACCTCGGCTCGCTCGGCGTCGGTCCACCGACCCGGGTGCGCCCGGTCGACCGGGACGGCCCGCAGCGCGGCGGTGATCGCCGGCATGGCGATCGAGAGTCCCGTCAACCGGTCCGCGAGGAACTCCTCGATCTTGGTCCCCTCGAGATCGACCGTGCGCGCGAGCCGGTGGAAGTCCCGGCCCAGGATCTCGGCGAGCCAGGCCACGAGCTCGTCCTCGAGCCAGGTCACCTCTGAGGCCGGGTCGTGGCTGCCCGGCGCGACCACCCGGCCCTCCGCGTCGGTCGCGCCCGAGAGGTCGACCACCTGCACGAACCCGTCCGCCGGACGCAGGTCGTCGAGGAACTTGTGGCCGAGGCCCTTGCCCTCGTGCGCGCCGGGGACGAGTCCGGGCACGTCGACGAGGCTGATCGGGATCCATCGGGTGCCGTCCACACACTTCGCGTTGCCGGGCGTGCACGGCGTCCCCTTCTCGGGGTGCGGGCACGGGGCGCGAACCGCGGCGACCCCTCGATTCGGGGTGATCGTCGTGAACGGGTACGGGGCCATCGGCGCGTCGAGCAGCGTGAGCGCGTTGAAGTACGTCGACTTCCCGACGTTGGGCTTCCCGACGATCCCGATCTCCATGCGTCCGCTCCCGAGGGCCTAGACCGTGTAATCGGGCGCCGTCTCGGGCACGTGGAGCGCGTGGTTCGCGGCGAGCGCGACCGCGAAGAGCAGATCGCTGAGCCGGTTCGCCCACTCGAGGAGCTCGGCCCGTTGCGGCTCGGAGCGGTTTAGGGTCCAGAGTTCCCGTTCGGCCCGGCGCGCGACCGTCCGGCCGACGTGGAGGTGCGCGGCCGCGCGGGATCCACCCGGCAGGACGAACGACTTGAGCGGAGGATGGGCGGCGTCGAAGCGGTCGATGTCCTCCTCGAGGCGGACGACGTGGCGGCGCTCGATGTGCGGTCCCCGGGTCGCTCGGCCGGATTCGGCCGCGAGCTCGGTCTGGGCGAGGAACAGCTCGTGCGCGAGCCGGCGGAGCAGGCCTCGGATGTCCGCGAGCTCGACGGGGAGCGTCGCCTCCGCGAGCGCCAGCTGGGCGCCGACCTCGTCGTACGCCCCGTAGGCGCGGATGCGCGGGGAGTCCTTCTCTACGCGCGTCCCACCGGCGAGAGCGGTCGTCCCGCGGTCACCGGTACGGGTGTAGAGACGCGGGATACTCTCGCCTCCGGCCTCCACGGGAGCTGGTCCAGGGGAGAACTCAGGCCGTGGACGGGGCAGTATGAGATGTGCAGCACCTCATTATGCTTGGCGTCCTGACGGCACAGTCGGCAGATGAATCCGCTCCGCTCGCTCCACGCGATCCCCATCGGCTCCATGTAGCAACCAACCCGCGGGGACCTAGCGGCGGAGGAGTCCCCGGCCCTCCCGGTCCGCTCGACGACGGGCCTCGCGCCGGTCGACCGTCGACCGTGCGTGGTTCCGCAAGGTCGGTAGGCGCTCGGCGTGGGTCCGCACCAGCTCCCCGAACCCGAGGTGGACGACGAGCGCGAGCGCGCTGTCCAGGTCCCGGGCGTAGCCGTCCTCGACGATCTCCTCGAGCTCGGCCCGCAAGGTCGCGGGGAGCTCGACCGCGTCGGTCGACCCTTCGGCCGCCGTGCGCACGAGCGACCGGACCGCTTCGGAACGGTTCGGAAGCTCGCGGTCGTGCTGGAACCGATCGAGGAGCGCCACCTCCTCGGGCGTGAGCCGCACGCCGAGAAAGTGGGTCGCGGGAGCTGAGGCTCGGGCGGTCCGCACGCGTTTAACAGAATTAAACGGCTATTTAGTTATTGTGTAGCTACTTTTTTACAGGCAGCTCTACGAGGTCCCCGGGGCCGGTGCCGGGCTCGCGGGGGCCCGAGAGGACCTCCGACCCCGGTCCCGGACCGCCCGACCTGGTAAACCCGACGGTCGGGCTGGCCCCACGATCGACGCTCGGGTATCGCCTCCCGTCACCGAGCGCAAACCTATCGTCTCGGGCGTCCTGCGGCCCTCGTGACCCCGTGGTCGGACGCCCGGGTGTGGGCAGCGACCGAGTCTCACCGCTGGTATCCCCCGGCGTGTCAGCGCGTGAACTCGGAGCACTACGAGCTCGCGGTCACTCCGGGGTCGACCGGTCTCACGTGGATCTACGGATTCCACGCGCAAGACACCCGGGAGGCGGAACGGCTGCTCGAGGAGATCCAGGGGACGGTCCGGTCGCTCGGCGGAACGGGGGCCCGGATCTGGGTCACTCCGCACGCCCAGCCACCGGGACTGGTCGACCTCTTGTTGCGCTTCCGGTTCGAGCCGAAGGAGGAGGCCGAGGTGCTGGTGTTCGACCTTCGCGACGCGATCGGGAGGACGCCGCTGCCCCAGTTCCGACGGGCCGAGGGAGTCGTCGTCAGCGAGATCAGCCGTCGGGAGGATTACGACGCCGTGGACCGTCTGAGCACGGAGGTCTTCGACCTCCCCGAGCCCTCCCCCGAAGTCCGTGCGAGGTTCATCGAACTGTTCGAACGTCAGGTTCGCGAGACCGGACATTCCGGCCGATTCCTGGCGCGGGTAGGGTCGCGAGCGGTCGGTAGCGCCGGTCTAACCGTGCAAGGGGCCGTCGGGCTCCTGTGGGGTTCCGGTGTGCTGCCCGAGTTTCGCGGACGGGGAATCTACGGAGAACTCGTGGAGGCCCGATGCCGTTCGGCGGTCGATCGCGGCGCGGAGATCGCCCTCACGATGGCGCGGACCGGGACCTCCGGCCCCATCCTCAAGCGGCACGGGTTTCGTGTCGTGGGCCCGATCCGGGTCTACGAAGCCCAGTGGTCGGAAGCCGGACGGCCCGGGTAGCCGCAGTCTCGGATGAGCGGTCGGCCTCGGGTCTCGCGCTCGGCCCGCCCTGGTGGCTACCGGGCCCCGATCGCTCCCGGGGGGGTCCGGCGAGGCAGGTCTTCGAGAGGTCGTGCCGGGGCGCCCCGGGGCGGCCCACCGCCACCGCGGGGTCCGGGGGTCCACGAGCGCCGCTCGGACGCCTACGTGCCGGAGAGGGAGAGCCCGTTCGACGACCCTCCGCCGCCGACCGCGGCCGGTGGGGTGGCGGGCGCGAGCGGGAGTCCGGATGGACGGGGGGAGTTTCCGCTGGAGCCGTGGGGGTTGGTCGGTGGAGCCGGCGAGCTCAGTGAGCCCACGACGTCCCGGATCCTGAGGTAGAGCGCGCTCCGGGGCGGATCCTCCATGTTGCCGGCGCACAGGGCATCCACCGAAATGACGTACGACGCCATCGTCGCGGCGTTGACGTAGACCTTGACGGAGTTCTTGCCGACGACCCAGTCGTCCTTCGCGACCGCGTTGCGGACCTGCGGCAGTAGCTCCCGAGGGTCGACGGCCGGTGGCACTTCGTATTTCACGCGCACCCAGCGCTGGCTCGACTCGTGCGAGACGACCGCTCCTTGGATCACGATGCTGTTGGGGAACACCACCCTCGGTCCCTGATCGAGCCACAGCTCCGTGTACATGAGCCCGATATCGTGCACCGTGCCCGTGAACCCGGGGATCAGCATGTCGTCGGAGAAGAACCGGGGCGGGTACGACGGCATGAGCAGACCGTACTGCCAGGTCGTGAACGTGAGTCGGTCCCCCGGCTCGAACGGCCGGGCCAGGAGGAGCACGATCCCCGCGACGAAGTTCGAGAGCGCCGTCTGACTCGCGAGCCCGATCACGAGCCCCGCGAACGTCCCCCCGGCGAGCAACGCGTAGCCGTTGACGCCGAGGGCGTACAACGCGACCAGCACGAGCAGCGTGTACGCCAGGATCCGGTAGACGTCGAGGATCAGTCCCGCATGCCGCCGCCCGCGGAACCGCGACGTGATGGCGTGAAGGATCCGGCCCACCACGATCACGGCGACGAGCCCGAGCCCGACGATGAGCACGATGCGAAGGTATCCGAAGTCCGAGAGGGGGAGGAGCTTGTACTGGCCGACGAGCGTGTAGAGCAGGGCCCCCACGACGGCGAGCGCGACCACGAGAACCGTCGCGACCAGCGTGGACCATCGAGCCGGCGAGGGGGCCGGGGCCTCGTCCGGATTCTCCCTCACGAGCGTCCTCCACAGGAGGCCGCCGGGGCGCGGGGGTTCCGGAGCGCAGCGGCGGGGTCCGGTTGGGTCGCCGGATCGCGCGGGCGGCCCGGCCGGGCCCGGGGGCTGGGAGCGAGTGTGGAGACGATCGCAGGAGACGACATCCTGCTTCAAGCACCCGTTTCCGCCGATGCTACTTGAGGTTTGGTTCCACCGTCCTTCCGGGGTGGTTCCCCGGGCCCGCTCGGAGGCTCGTGGTGGTCTTCGTCGACGGCTGCGCGCCGGCACACTCGTCGAGGCCCCGGGGCAGCAAGATCCACCCGAAGAACAACAGGATGAGGCCGGCGAACGTCCAGGTCAGGGCGAGCGTGACCGTCAGCCAATCGGTGAACGAGAGGAGCGGCGCCGTCGATAGTGCGGGGAGCGCGAATGCGAGTCCCGGCACGAACATGCCCGGCGATTCCTCGATCGGTGGACGCGGTACCTCAGTGCCCGGTGGGCCGAGCACCCCGGGAAGACGCACCCCCGCGGGCCCCTGCTGTTCGAGCGTTCTCCGCCCACGGTACCGGAACTTTGGTCCAACGAACCCCGAAGGTTCCGGCGGGCGCGCGCCGCCTCGGCCCAGCGGTGGGATACCGGCTTCCGCATGGGGGGCTCGTGCCGCGTCGAGTGGAAGAGCTCGAAGTTTCCGACCTCTAGCGCAAGTACTTTACCGTCCACCACCGTGATAGACCCCGATGGAGAACGACCGTTCGAAGGGCTCCAAGCTTCTGCGAGTCCGGCTCTTCGCGGTGGTGGCCGCAGTCCTGGTCGTTGGCGCGGGCGCCGGCCTATCCCTTTGGTATCTCACGAGGTCCGGAACGTCGAAGCCCACCAGTATCGTCGCTGATGGTCCCACTTTTTATCAAGCACTGGGAGCGGTGAACGGGTCCGTAGCATCGAGTCCGGGGGGACCCTGGACGATCTTCGCGGTGTGGGGAGTGGCCTCGCCGGTTCCCTTCGACCCCAATGCGCTCGGTTGGTTGAGTCAGAATCTCACCGTGAACAGCTGCGGCGAGGCGTTTAATGGCGTCACCCTCTGGAATGGCACGATCCCGCTCTTCAACGGAACCTTCGACTCGGGCACAGCGCCCTTCTGGCAGTTTGCCTTCTTCTCCAACGCGAGCCAGAGTATACTCATCGCCACCGACCTAGTAGGCGTGAGTCACGTCTTCACGCCGATGGCGATGACGAGCGTGTGTGCCAAGGCGACGGGTCTGGGCGGCTCGCCCTGGGCGTGGGCGAAGATCTTGTCGCCTTTTCCGGCCGATTCTTCCATAATGGCCGAGTCGGCCTGGAGCTCTACCGGGCAGAGTTGGGAGAGCTCCAACCGGCCGGGCTACGAGCTCTTTGTGCTTGGCTGGAACGAATGGGGCTCGGCCAACCCGGAGGGGCTGATCGTGAAGTTCGCGCGATGCGGAGAAGTCGGATTCACGGGCATCCAGCCCGTCACGGACTTCCTTCTCACGAGCGGTGGCACGGTGTTCAGCGTGTTCAACGGCAGCCAGGGATGTGGCAACGTGATGTCCCTCGGCCCACCCCCGGTGTACGTCCAGTATGTGATGGACTTCTCCAATACGTCCTCCCTAGAGGGTTCTGGCCAAACGCTCTGGAACCAGAGCTTCCAGGTTGCTATCGGGAGTCCGCCGGTGGACTCCGACGCGGGTGGGCTCGTAAGCTGGATGCTGGGGCTCAACCTCACGACCAACTCGGGCGAAAGACTGAGCTCGGTCTCTTCCGGCTGTCCGTCCTGGGTGCCGTCCCTGGCGGACTGTGGCTCCAACGAGAGCGGGTGGTACGCCGTCCTCCTCTCCCCAAGCGGAGGCTGGCTGGACAGCTTTCCAGCCGCGTCGAACGGGACGCTCTGGACGAGTTCGACCACCTCGCTGGTGAGCAACCAGATTTTGATCCTGGTGGCTCCGAGCACTTGGAATCTCACCGGCGACACTCTGTCGGCGACCGCCTCGCTTTGGCTCGGAGGCGCTCCGGTAGTTAGCGGATCGACAGTCCTATAGAGATGGTCCACGAGACCGAGGTCCCGCCGTTCGTCCTCCGTGAAAGGCAGTCCCTCTTTCGGGCTGACCAGCCGACGAACGAAGCCCCCGCGGCTGAGCCAGGGCTGGCTGGGTCGTGAGCCGGGCGATCGGGGCAGTTCGCCCGAGTGTGTACCGTCGTTCCGGGCGTCCCGCCGGGGGGTTCGCTCCGCGCATCGGCCCCGTCCGGCGGTGGACACCAAACCAGCGGGGGCCCGAGCCGCGTCAGCCGACTCCGGCAACCTCGGGCGCCTCGACAACAAGAGATACCCCCGCCGGCTGGGGCGTCCTCGGGCTTCGGAGAAGTCCACGAGCGCAGGATGACCTCGGCAGCGGACCTGGCGATCTTGGCCGGCTTCGCGACCGGCATGGCCGCGACGAGCGCCATCGCGGTCAAGTGGGCCGCGTTCGCCCGCGGCCCGCTGCGGGCGAGCGTCGTCCTGTTCGTGCTGGCCATGATGGCCGCGATGTTCGCGGGAGTGCTGGTCTACTTCGCCCTCGGTGGGGCGGCCGGTCTCATCGCCGGACTCTGGGCCGCGGCCGCCCTCATGTCGGCGAGCGCGTTCATCGTGTTCGTCGGGTTCGCGCGCGAGGTACGGCTCCGTCAGGGGCCGCGGGACGCCCGCCCCTCGCCGGGCTCGAGGCTCGGGTTCGTCGCCGCCGTGATCGGTCTGGTCATCGCGAACGAGTTCCTGATGGGCTGGTCGTTCAGCCTGCTCGCGGGCACGTTGCCGGTCGGATTCGGGCCGGGCGGCCGCGAGCTCCTCGGGGTGCTCGCCGGCGCGGTCACTTCGCCTTGGTTCGTCTTCCCGATGGCCCTCGAGATGGTCCTCACGCTCCGGTTTCTCGGGGTCGGCTTCCCGCGGTCGATGCGGCCGTTCCTCCTCGTGCAGCCGGCGATCATGATCTGCTCTCCGCCGACGATCGCGGGATTCCCCTGGCTCGTCTCCACGACCGTCGGCGCCAGCGCCCTGATGGGGCTCGCGATCGCCTGGCTGCTGATCGGGCTCTTCCGGGGCGAGCCGCTTGCCCCGAACGTCGCGCGGTACCTGCTCGCCTTCTTCGGGTCCCTCGGGCTCATGGCGGCCGGACTGGTCGCCTGGGTGGCGTACGCCGTCCCGGAGCTGTTCGCGCTCTCGCTCGTCGTCCAGATGACGGTCTTCCTCTGGGCGGTCACCGATCCGACGCACTTTGCGGCCCCGGAGCTCCAGGACCGGGACCGGCCCGCGCCCCGTCCCGTGGGCGCCGGGGTCGACGGCTCGTGAGCCGCCGACGCCTCGAGCGGGCTACGGGCCCCGTAGTAAGTACGGATGGCTTTTAGCGGCCGAAGGGCCTGCCCGGTCGAGCTCGCGTCGGCATGTCGGACCTGACCGTCATCCTGGTGACGATCGCCGCCGTGATGGCACTGGCCACCGCCTTCCTCATCCGGGGGGTCGTGGAGGCGCGGAGCCACGCCCGGAGCTGGATCGCGCTCTACCTGCTCGCGATGATGGGCGAGATGTGGCTCGCCGCGGTCGTCTACTTGACCGCCCCTTCCTGGTCGAGCCTCCTCGCCGGGATCGCCGTGAGCGGCGTGCTGATGGTCGCGTCCGTCGCGCCGCTCATGGTGGCCCTGCTCCGCGACCGTCGCACCTCGGGATCGGCCACGGCGCTCGGCTCCCAGCCGGTCGCCCTCGGCCTCGGCACGGGGGCCCTGGTCGCCTTCCTGGTCCTCGCGAACGAGCTCCTGATGAGCTGGGGGCTCCTCCTCGCCGAAGGCTCCACCGCGCTCTCCGGGGGCGGCCTCGCGGTCTTCGTGGGCGCGGTCAACTCGCCGTGGTTCCTCTTCTCGATGGCCGGGGAGATGTTCCTCACGGCGTACCTGCTGCGCCACCGCCTGCCTCGGGCCTTCCTGACGCTCCTGCTCGTTCAGGCCGGGATCATGCTGTTCACGCCGACGGCCCTCGGGGGCTCGACCTGGCCGTCGCTCGCGATCTACGTCTCGAGCGCCCTGATGATCGGCCTGTTCGTCTTCGTCTTCGAGTACCTCTACCGATACCGGCAGTTCTCGTCGGCCCTCGGCTCGTACCTCGTCGAGCTCGTCTCAGTCTACGGCCTCATGATGGCCGGTCTCTTCGTCTGGCAGTACTTCGGCGACGCGACGACCTTCGCCGTCGCGCTCGTCCTCGAGATGGTCGTCGTGTACGTCGCCGTCGCCCGGCCGCACGTCTTCGCCCGGGGCCCCGCGACCCCCTGGCAACTGCGGCCCGCCTGGACGTTTGCGCTCCTGTCCGGCGTGTTCCTCGCCGAGGTCTGCATGGGGGCGGTCCTCAGCGTCCAGCTCGATCCCGCCGACTATCTCGGGACGTTCCCGTTCCTGCCGCTCGCCGGCGCGCCCGCCACGGTGGTGCTCAACGCCCTGTCGAACGGGTTCTGGTTCTTCGCCACGGCCGCCGCCTCGTCCTGGTTCCTGATCATGATGGGCCTCGAGATGGGCGCCCTCGTCGTGTTCAAGTTCCGGGAGACCAAGAACCCGGAGAACCGGGTCCGTCTCGGCCTCATGATGGGCTGCTATGCCGCCTTCGCGGTGTTCTATCCGAGCATCTACTTCGCGCTCGTCTTCCCGAACGCTCCCGATCCCAGCACGGTCGCCGTCCTCGGCTGGCCGATGGGGATCGGGTCGTACCCGCTCGCCGCCGGGGTGTTCGGGGCGGTCCTGGCCACCTATCTCATCACGGGGGTGCTGGTGGCGCTGTTCGGTCGACGCGTCGTCTGCTCGGTGTTCTGCACGGCGCCCCTCATGTACCAGGGCACCGCGATCGACGCGATGAAGACGTTCAATCGATCGAGCCCGATCGCGCGGAAGTACCTCTCGAGCCGGTTCTCCGCCGCGTACTCGGTCACGCTGGGGCTCGTGATGGCCGCCCTGGTCGGCACGTCCCTGCTCTCGTACCTCGACTCGGTCGGCACCTTGAACGTCTACATCCAGGGGACGGACCCGTCCGTCTTCTTCTTCGTCGCGTCGTTCTCGATCGCCTGGTACGTGCTGTTCGTCGCGATCCCCTACGCCGGCAACTACAACTGCGTCACGATGGGCTGGTGCTACACGGGCACGATCGCCCAGGCGATCCAGAAGATCGGCGTCTTCAAGCTCAAGGTGCGCGACAAGCAGGTCTGCAAGGACTGCAAGACGCTCGACTGCGCGAAGGGGTGCCCCGTGGGACTCACGGACATGGTCGGCCACTTCCGCCAGAAGGGCGAGTTCCGGAGCACCAAGTGCTGCGGGGTCGGCGACTGCGTCGAGGTCTGCCCGCACGACAACCTCTACATCTCCGACATCCGCCACACCATCCGCCGCGCGCTGGGTCGGCCCGAGACCCGGCCCCGGCGCGTGCCGCTCGCCGCGGCCCACGCGCCAGGGTCCGTCGGGGGCCTCGGCGTGACCCCGTTCGCTCCCACGGAGGGGGCCGTCCTCCTCCCGATGGCGAAGGGCGGCGCGAGCGCCGCGCACCATCACCGATAAACGGCCCGGCGGCCACGGGGCCCCGTGCGGCTGCGACAACCGGCCAGCCTGCTCCGTGGCCGCCGCGGTGCACCCCGCCGCGGACTCCGCCCCACGCCTCGGGGGCCGGGAGCGGGCCTCCTAAAGAGCCAAACAGTTTTTGTGGATGCGGCACCTTGCCGGAGCTCGGACGGGGGACCGGCCGGGCCCGTGCGAAGTGCCAGAAAAGACGGTCGTGGGACGGGGACGGCGCCCAGGCCCCCGTCGCGCGCCGAACCGGGTCCACGCGGCTCGTCGGTCGCCCGCCCTCGTCACACCCGCCCGGGCCGGGCACGGGCCTCCCGGGCTCCTCTCCTCTTGGTCGCACCGGTCGGCATCGTGGGGCTGCTGGTCCTCTCGTCGCTCACCGGGGTGACTTTGGCGGGCGTCGCGCTCCCGGGCCCGGCCGCCCTCGCGCCCACCGGCGCCGCGCTCGCGTCGGGGTCCGCAGCGCCGGGCCCGTCGCTGTCGAGCGGCCCGGCCGTTCCGGCACCGGATGCCTACTCGATCGGCGACTCGCTCGCTTGGGTGCAGCTGCCCCCTTCCCTCACGCCCGGACAGCGGGCGGGCGACGGCCTCGGAGCGATCGCCTCCGCGGGCGAGATGCTCCTCTTCGGCGGAACGGGAGCGGATGGGCTCCTCAACTCGACGATCCTCTACAACGAGACCCTCGACAACTGGAGCTACCTCCGCCCGCTCGTCTCCCCGCCCCCGGTCACGGACTTCGGCTTCGCGGTGCCGCCGGGGACGGACGACGCGGTCGTCTTCGGGGGGATCGAGAACGTGACCTCCGGGCTGCCCGAGAACTACACCTGGATGTTCTCGATGGCCAACAACACTTGGGTCAACGTCTCCGGACCGGTCGCGCCGCCCGCGCGGGAGGACGCGGCGATGGCCGCCGGCGACGGGCTCGTGCTGCTGTTCGGGGGCTGGACTCCCGCGGTCGGGCTGCCCGGAGTGACGATCTTCAACGACTCGTGGGAGTTCAACCTCACGACGCACGTCTGGTCGCGCGCCGGGCTCCTCTCGACGACGGCCCCCGGGGCGCTCGAGGGCTCGTCGCTCGTCTGGCAGCCGCCGATCCACGCGTTCGTGCTCTACGGGGGGTGCTATCCGTGCACCTCCGAGCTGTGGCTGTTCTACCCCGCGTCCGGGAACTGGTTCCCGGCGCCCGCGGGCGGGGACAACCCGCCCGGCCGGATGGATGCCGCGTTCGGCTTCGACTCCGCGCAGGACGTCGACCTCCTCTACGGGGGCACGAACGGCACGACGATCTACTCCGACACCTACGTCTTCTCCGAGGTCACGGACGACTGGTCGGTCGTGCCCGCGGTGCCGTTCCCGCCGCCCCGCGACTTCACGGCCGCGGCCTTCCTGCCCACGCCGGGCAACGCGACGCTCGTTCTCACCGGCGGACGCTTCGGGCCGGACATCCTGCCCGATACCTGGCGGCTCTCGGCGACCGCGAACCTGACGGTCGAAGTGAACGACGGGGCGACGGGCGCCCCGATCCCCGAGGCGATCGTCCACGTGGGCACCACGACCGTGCCCCGCACGGGTCCCACCGGCTCGGTCACGGTCACCGGCCTCCCGTCGGCGGAGACGACGGTGAACGCGACCTCGCCGGGGTTCGCCGTCGGGAACGAGTCCCTGTGGCTCGCCCCCGGGGCGCTCTCCGTCGTGGAGTTCAACCTCACCCCGCTGCCGTTCTCCGGGCTGCGGGTCCAGGTGACCGCCCCCAACCAACTGCCGATCGCGAACGTGACGATCCAGCTCTTCCTCGACGGCCTCGCGTACACCAACCTGACCGCGCAGCCGGTGGGGCCCGACACCTATCTCTTCTCCAACGTGCCGACCGCCTCCGCCCAGATCGAGACGACGGCGCCCGGCTTCCACGCCTCCAATCTCACCGTGCAGCTCTCGCCGGGCAACACCACGGACGTGGAGGTGGTGCTGAGCCCCCTGCTCACGATCGCCGCCCACGTGGTCGGCCAGCTGCCCGGGGGCGGGGCGGTCTCGTTGCGGGGCGCTCGGGTCGCGCTCGACCTCGCGCCGCAGGGGGTCACCAACAGCCGCGGATGGTCCAACTTCTCGACGACGCGGGGCGGGAACGTGACCCTCGAGGCGTACGCGTACGGATTCGTGGACGCGGCGTCCAACGTGACGCTCCCCTCGACCGGGACGTTCCCCGCGAACTTCTCGCTCGTCGCGGAGGCGTTCCCCTCGATCACGGTCGAGGTGCTGGAGACCGGTGCACTCGGCGGGGAGGCGCCGATCGCGGCGGCGACCGTGAACGTCTCGAGCGTCGGCTCGCCCCCTCCGGAGGGATCGTTCAGCGCGAGCGGTTCGACCAATGCGAACGGCGCGACCACGTTCAATCCGCCGGCCGCGAACTACAGCGTGACCGCGTGGGCGCCCGGCTTCGCGACGAACGACTCGGAAGCCCCGATCGACGCGATCCCGGGCCTCCACTACGCCGTCGCCCTCTACCTGACGGCGCTCCCGCTCTCGAGCATCCACGTGTACGTCCGGAGCACGCTCGCGTCGCACCCGCCGATCGGCGGGGCGACCGTCCAGCTGAACTACACCGGCCGCGATCCCACGACGGGCGTCACCGCGCCCGTGGTCGACCTCCAGTTGACGAACGGGCCGGGCTGGGCGAACTTCTCTCAGCTGCCGGGCGCGTTCATGGTCGTGGCGGCGTCCGCGCCGGGATACTACCCGAACGCGACGCTGGTGGCGCTCTCCTACAACGAGACGATCGCCCGGCTCGTGATCGCCCTCTCGCCGATCCCGTCCGGCAAGCCCCCGCCGCTCACGTTCTACGCCGGCACCCCCGCGGCCGTCGGCGAGCTCCTGCTCGTCCCGATCCTGCTGCTCGTCGGCGCGGTCGTGTATCTCACCGCGCTCCGGGGCCCCTCCGCCGACCGGCCGCCGCGCCCGCCCCCGCCCAAGGCCGAGGGCTGACCCGAGCCGCGGGTCACGCCCGGTCGACGGGCGGCCCGGCGGCTCCCGTCGCGGCCGGTTCGTCCGTTCCGGGAGACTCCGGGGTCGGCGAGGGGGCCGGGAGCGGCTCGGGCGCCCCGGGGCTCGACCGGGGCCCGGGCCCCGCCGCCGCGAAGAGGACCAGGACGGTGACGAGCACGCCGACCGCCACCCCGAGCAACGACCACGCCGGCTCGACCGCCGCGGCGACCGCGAATACGGCCGCCCCGAGCGCGCCCGCGCCGATCGGCACCAGCCCCGGTGGCCAGGCGGACAGCGCCGGTTCCACCAGGGACCGCTCGCGGAAGGCGGCGCGCTGGGCGTCGCCGAACGCGTACTGCGTCGGCAGGTCCCGCGCGCCCTCGTCCTCCCGGGCGCGGCGGGTCGCGGTCGGCAACGGCTCGCCCTGCCCGGACTCGGGTTGGAACGCGATCAGGAGCAGCCCGAGGATCGCCAGCCCGACGAACCCGACGAACACCGGGTCGAAGGTGGCGTGCGCCGGCAGCGAGAGGACGCTCGTCCGCGTCAGCAGGCCGACGAGCCCGGAGAACTGGTCGGCCAGGTCGGTCCCGAGGTTCGACAGGAACGGGGCCGCGTGCTCGGATCCCCAAGGTCCCGAGGGCAGGGCCGGGAGCAGCAGGAGCTCCCAGGTGAGCGCCGCGCCGAACGCGAGCACGCGGACGCCTGCGGGCTCGCCCGACCGGGCGGCCACGGCGACCGTCAAGAGCGGGAGACCGACCACGACCCCGGCCCCGAGGGCCAGCCCCGGATCGCCGGCGAAGGCGCCGGCGAGCGCGGTCCCCAGGAGGAGGAACGCGAGGAGGGCGTATCCGGCGATCCGGGAGCGCTTCTCCGGGCGGGCCAGCATGGCCGCGACGATCGCCAGCAGGACGATCGCGACCCAGGCCCCCGCGTCGCCCGCCGGCAGGACCGCGAGCAACCGCGCGAGGGCATAGAGGACCGGCAGCGCGAGGAAGAGGGCCGCGAGGGGTCGGGCGTTCATGCCGCCCCCGGCGCCACCGACGTCTGACGGTAGAGCGTGCCCAAGGCGGCGAGCGGCCCGTCGTGGCCGAACAGCGCCACCGAGGCCCCCTGTCGCCGGAGGCACGCCGCGGCCGTGTGGGACCGGCGGACCTCCGGGGCGAGCAGGAAGCCGATCGCCGCCTGCTGGCCCGGGTCCCGGAGCGGAGGGTAGAGCGAGTCCGCGTCCGGCACCAGGATGTACACGAGGTGCCCCCGGTGGCGCGCCTCCCCGACCGAGGCCGCGAGCGCATCCGGGTCCCCGTCGACCGCGGAGAGGGCGACGAGGCTTGCGGACCGATCGAGCCGGGGGACGACGTAGTCCACCGCCGCCCCGAGCCGGCCCGCCGGGCGCTCGACCCGCGCGCCGGAGAGCGCGCGAAGCACGCGAAACTCGTGCGTCGCGCCTCGACCCGGCGGGATGTACGCCTCCGTGTGGTCCGAGAACAGGACGATGCCGGCCCGCCCGCCCTCGTCGAACGCGAGCCGCAGCACGGACGCGGCGGCGTCGATCGAGCGTTCGAGCGCATCGCCGGGTCGAGGACCCAGCGCCATCGTGCGGCCGATGTCGAGCAGTACGACCAGGTCCTGGAGGCTCTCCCGCTCGTTCTGGCGCACGTACAGCGTGCCCTGGCCGGAACGCGTCCACGCGATCGACCGGAGCTCATCGGTCGGCTCGTACTCCCGAAGTCCGCGGAAGTCCGAGCCTGCCCCCGGGGTCGCGACCCAGGTCTGCCCCACGACGAGGCTCGGCAGCCGTCGCGGATGGGGGATCGGGACGCTGAGCGGCTCCGGGATCGCTTCGATCTCCCAGGGGTCGGACAGCGAGACGGAACGGAACGCGAGCCCGAGCGAGTCGTGCGCGAGGACGAGCGTGGGGCCGACCTCGTAGCGGCCGCGCTTGCGCGGCACCACGACGTACCCCAGCGTGAGGGGTTCGCCGGCGGCCCACCACGTCAGGAGGCGCGGGGAGCCCTCGACGACGGGCAGGGAGTCCGGATGGGCGTCGAACAGCTCCGCGTAGAAGCTGCCCGGCAACGCGGAGGTGAGACGGGCCGTGACCAGCGCCGGGGCGCCCGCCCGGACGAAGGAGGTGCACTGGGCCCGCTCGACGGAGAAGGCCGCTGGACCGAAGCCGCGCGTGGCCCGCAGGAACTCGAGGAGGTCGGCGAGGACCAGGGCGACAAAGAAGACGCCGACGACGTAGGCGAGGACGTTCACCGTCACGAACGCGACGAGGAGGACCGCGAGGGCGGCGAGCAGCACGCCGCGTCCCCGGGGGGTGAGGGTGAGACGGCCGTCCTCCATCGGGGGTGCTCCCTCGGCCGGTCAGCGAGGTACCGGCACGGCGGCGACGGTCTCGCGCAGGATCCTCGGGAGCGGTCCCGAGAGCGCGGCCGAGCCGCCCACGGCGGGGGCGCTCGACACGATCTCGGGACGCAGGATCACCCGATGGTTGAGCACCGCGAACGCCAGGTCGCGCACGTCGTCCGGGAGGACGAAGTCCCGGCCGTCGAGCAGCGCGGCCGCCTTGGCCGCGAGCAGGAACTGCACGCTCGCTCGGGGGGAGGCCCCGAGGAGGAGCTTGGGATTCTCCCGCGTCCCTCGCACGACCGCGGTCAGGTAACGCAGGATCTCGTCGCCGACGTAGACGCCGTCGCGCAGGTGCCGCAGACGCTCGACATCGCTCGGCTCGAGCACGGGCGGAAGCGCGTCGGGGATCGCGCCCTCCGCCCGGCTGCGGAGGATGGCGACCTCGTCCTCGGCGCTGGGGTACCCCATGATCCATCGGAAGAGGAACCGATCGAGCTCCGCCTCCGGGAGCGGGTACGTGCCTTCCTGCTCGATCGGGTTCTGGGTGGCGATGACCAGGAACGGTCGAGGGAGGGGATGGGTCGCGCCGTCGATCGTGACCTGGCGCTCCTGCATCGCCTCGAGCAGCGCCGACTGGACCTTGGGCGGCGCTCGATTGATCTCGTCCGCGAGCACGACGTTCGCGAACACCGGTCCCGCGCGGAACTCGAACGTCTGGTCGCGGGGCTTGAGGATCGTCGCCCCCAGAATGTCGCTCGGCAGCATGTCCGGGGTGAACTGGATCCTCCGGAAGGAGAGGTGCAGGCTCTGGGCGAAGGACCGGGCCACCTGGGTCTTCGCGATCCCCGGCACGCCCTCGAGCAGCACGTGGCCCTCGGACACGAGGGCGATCATCAGCGCGCGGACGACGTCCTCGTTCCCCACGATCTGCTCGGCAATCGAACGGCGCACCCGTCGATACATCGCGTCCGAGCTGGCTGGCGGGGCGGCGGACCCGGGGGCGGCCTCCGCCGCGGGCGATGGGATCCCCGACATCAGCCAGCCTCCCAGAGCGGGGCCGCCCGTTGAAGGTCCTCGATCGCCAGCCGGAACGCATCCTCGGATTGCCGCTCCCGGTATTGGCGCAGCCAGGTCCAGTGCGATTCCAGCCAGCTCGGCGCCTCCACCCGGGCGGCGGCCCAGTACGCGGTCTGCACGGATTGGACGAGCCCGCGAACGGTCAGCGGTGCGGGCAGGCGGCGGTCGAGGTCCGCGCGGGCGAGATCCTCGCGCCGGTCGATGCGGACTCCGTAGCGCTGCTGCAGCGTGGCCGCCAGCTGCTTCGCGATCGCGTCGGCGGCCGGGAAGTACCGGCCCTCGAGGAACGCCCCGTACGCCCAGGAGTCCGGTCGCTCCGACCAGGGCGGGCGGCTCGGGGTCGGCTCCGTACGCGGAAGCGGCCGGGTCCGACGGACGCTCCAGACCACGAGCAGGGCTCCCGCGATCGCCAGGACGGCGAGCGGCAGGTCGAACGTAGGGTCGGTGAAGAACGCGTGCAAGACGGAGACCGCGGTCATCGGTCACTCCGACCGGGGGCCCGGCTCCGCCGGGCGCACCGGCGGGTGGGAGGGGGAGACCCGCCCCGCGGCCGCGGCGGGCGGGAGGCGCGGATACGTCCGGGCGTTCCGCAACTGCGGCTCCGCATACAGCGCCCGTAGCTGGTCGACCAACCCGTCGACGGGAGGTTGGGCGACGGAGCCGTACCGGACCGGCTCGAAGCGCGCGTGCAGAGCCGCGAGCAGGCCCACGAGGGGACCCATGTCCGGCCGAAGATACTGGAAGAGGAGTTCGCGATGGGTCCACTCCGGGGGCAGCTGGATCCGGTAGGCTTCGATCACGTCCCGCTCGACCCGGAGGTACGCCGTCAGGACCGCCTCCCGCGCCTGGCCGGCCGAGAGGAGCCGCTCGACCTCAGCGACGGCCGAGGGGCCCATCGGCGAGGCCTCCGCCGAGGATGATCCGGCGTTGGCCCCGTTTGCGGAACCCCGCGTGGTCGACATGGTCGGGGGCGCAAGATACTGCGGTTAATAGCCGATTACTGTGGGCGGTCCGCGGGTCCGGCCGGGGTGCCCCCGGCGCGGGCGGGGGACCTCGCGTCAGAAGGCTTATCGCCCTCCCGAGGGGTCGGGGCGCGAGGAGTCGCATGGCCCGTTCTCTGGTCGTCGGGATCGCCTCGATCGCACTCGTCGCGCTCATGCTCGCGTCGGCCGGGGGCACCGCTGCCGGACATCCATCCGCCCCGGCGGCCACGACCGCCGCGGTGTCGAGCGCGTCGGCTTCGGCCGGAGCCGAGCGCCAGCAGACGGTCCTTGCGGAGCTCGTCGGCTCCCACATCCCTCAGACCGACATCCACCTCCCCGACCTCTCCGTCGCTCCTCCCTACGCGGGGGAGACCGTCTCACCGACCTACACCCAGGCCCCCGCGCCCATGGGCGTCGCCGACCTCGGGCTCACCAACGTCTCGGGCAAGCTCAAGGGCTCGGTCACGACGACCTCGAGCGTCGAGGGGACGATCACGCTCACGAACGCCCTCTCCGTCAACGTCGACGGCGACGGGCCCGACATGTTCGGGATCCAGCTCAACGCCGTGGACACAGGCGTGACGGTGTTCGGGAATGCGTCGAACGAGTTCTGGTGCCAGAACTTCGTGAGCTACACGCCGTCGTCCGGGGAGCTCGTCTTTGGAGACAACGTCTGGAACTTCTCGAACTACGACGCGTACATCTCGCCGAACGTCTTCTACGCGACCGGCCCCAACGGCACGCTCTACGCGCCCGTCTACTACTACGCGATCGGACCGACGTTCACGATCCACTACCCGTTCACGCTCACACTGTACGAGAATTCGACCGTCCTGTTCGACCGCCCCGCGGTGTTCTTCAACTATACGGTCTCGAATTCGAGCGCGCGGATCTCGGGTTCCTACGACGACGTCGTCTTCAACGCCACGGCGGGCCACGTCCGCAAGGCGTTCCCCGCCGGGCTGTTCCAGATCGACGGCAAGCAGCTCGACCCGGTCGGACTCCCCAACGATCTCGAGCTGGACGTCGTGGGCAACGACGACGGAGACACCACGAGCTTCACTGCCATGAACGCCGACCTGTCGATCGCCACGTGGGACGCGACGAGCCGAACCTACGTGCCCGTTCCGACCGCGATGGACGCCGGATCGGAGACCGGGGAGACCAGCGACGGGATCGAGGTGTCGTACGCGCCCGGGGCGGCCGTGGCCCACCTGGCCCTCGGTCCCTCGTTCCTCTACGGCCTGTGGGGGATGTCGTCCTCGGCCGGCGCTCGGGAGGTCGTCGAGCGACTGTCGCCCGCGTCGACGTTCATCCTCGTGAACCCTGGAACGACCCGCAACGAGAGCGAGGCCCAGTGGGTGCCCGGCTCCCCGACCGGTACCACGACCTTCTACGTGCCCAACGGCGGAGCGTACTGGATCGAGTACCTGCTCTCCGAGCAAGCGCCCGGGAGCTTCCTGCTGAGCTCGGCGGCGAACTCCACGACCCGGACCTCCTTTGCCGGGACGCCCGACCTGGCCCTCGGAGTCTACACCCCACTGATCGCGTTCGGGAACAGCGAGCTGGCCAGCCTCTCTTCTGGCGGGAGCGGGACCCTCGCGTCCCCCTACACGATCGACCGGAACGAGCCGGGAGCGATCGATCCCGAGTTCGCGGCCTGGAACGACTTCCAGTGGCCCGTATTCCCCGGACTGCTGCTGGTGGACACGACGGCCTACGTGACCGTCACGGCGCCGTCGTTCGAGGTCGAATACCCGTGGTGGATGCAGGGGACGGTCGCGGCGTTCGGTCTGCCCGCGACCAACGACCTCCAGCTCCAGTTCTGGCAGACGAGCCACGTGCGGGTGCTGGGAGGCTCGATCTCGGGATGGCTCTCCGCCTTCCTGGAAGGGTTCCCCGAGGGTTCCGTCATGTTCTGGAACTCGACGGACAATCTCGTCGCGGGGGTCACGTTCGAGGATCAGGGCGACGCCCTCCTCTTCTACGGCGGCACGGACAACACCGTCTGGGGGAACTCGTTCTACCTCGCGCCGCTCGCCGCGGCCGACCCGGCGGACGTGCTCAACTACGGCAACGCGACGCAGGCGTTCAACGAGAGCGAGTCCGGCGACCTTCTCTACAACAACCTCGTCGACGTGCCGTTCCCGGCGATCACCCCGGTCTGGGACCCGCTCTCCTGCCAGGTCCTTTGCGAGCCCGCGACGTACGTCGACGCCTGGAACGTACCGCTTGAGCCCGCGAGCGACGTCCGCGTCGTCGACGGCGTGCCTCTCTCGGGCAACATCCTCGGCTACGACTGGCAGGGCGGAAACTACTGGTCGAACTACGGCACGGCGTCGAACCCCTACGGGGTGCTGCCCTACAACAACAGCGGCCTCATCACGGTCGGGGGCGACTACTATCCGCTGACCCCGCCGCTCGACCGGGTGACGTTCGTTGAGTCCGGACTGCGTGCCGGGGCCCTCTGGTCGGTGACGCTCGGAGGGATCGAGCTCTCTTCGACGTCCCCGGCGATCACGTTCTGGGACCCGGCGGGCGCGTACGTCTACTCGGTGCCCTCGGTCGGGCATCGGACGGCCCACCCCGACCACGGGCACGTCGTCCTGACCTCGATCCCCGAGACGGTCGCGGTCACGTTCTCGTGAGCGCACCGTCGCAACCGCTCCAGCCGAACGCTCAAGAACGCCGGGAGGCTATGCCGGACCGATGAGTGGAACCGCCTGCCAGGCCGAGGACGCGCGACGCCGGATCCTGGGAGGTCCGAGGGCCGAGGACCCCCCGTACCCGAAGAGCTGCTCGGGCTCGACGGCGTGGCACAACTTTCCCACGACGGACTCCGGCGACGCGGTGCCGTTCTTCCTGTGCGAACGGCACCGGCAGTTCATCCGCGAGGCCCGGACCGCCCGGATCGGGCACTAATCGTAGTGTTATAAACAGTTGCGAGTGCCTCGGGGCCTCGGGGCCTCGAGGTCCCATGCGTCCCCTAACGGGGCCAGACGCTGAGCACGCGGTGCTCTCCTCCCACGATGAAAGACGTCGCCTAGGCGGGTCCCACCACGACCACCGACTCCACGGGACTGCTCCTCGCAACTCAGAGCATGACGGCCACGCAGGCGGGTCGAATGCTCGGGACTCCGCTCGGGCCGTCCAGCACGGGGTCTGCCGATCCGACCAAGACGGGCTCTCCGGACTCGCGGAAGGAGATCGCCCCGACCGGCCCCTATGACTGACGGGGCCCTGGATGCGCTCCGCGGAGAGCGCCCTGCGACGCCCCCCCGAGCGTGACGGGCTCTCTGGAAACCTCCGAGGCGGCAAGCCCATCTCCACCTACCTTGACCGTCAGTTCGCCGTCGATCTCGGAACCCGCCAGTGTCAGGGCCTGTTACGCCGACCCGGGTTCCGCGTGCATGAGCCCCGACCGATGCTCACCTCGGGAGACCCTATCGCCCAGGCGGCACCCAAAAAGGACTCCGGGCACCGAGCGGGAGCCTCTCCATCGACCGCTAGGTGATGGACGAGATCTACTTCCAGTAGCACGCGTCCTGCTATCGCATGTGGGTTCCTCCAGAGGTGAGCGACCTCGTTCTCCTTCATGCCTACACCCACAAGTCGGTCGGTTGCTGAGGTACGATCCGACTGAGAGATTGGAAGCGGTCTACCGACGCGAGGAGGGGGTGTTCGATCGGACCACCCGCACGCGATTCCTCCACCAGTTCCATCGAGCAGTACGCGTGGACAACGTCGAGCGGTGGGGACCAGCGACAACGCCCAGGATCACCACGCCCGCCTTCACAGGGCCTGATGCGCGCACGTCGCCTCGAGGTTCGAGCTCCCCTTGCTCCCGGCGGCCAGTCTCCAACGGAACCGTGCCGAGCGAGTTGGGAAGTTCACCCGACGGCGACGTGTCCACAACCGGTAGTTCCCGAAGCTCACGGACGTGATCGAGGCGGTAGAGGAAGCGTTCGAGAAATGGCGGGGCGCCTGGGAGGCCCCTCGCCAGCTGCGCTCAATCAGCTAGGGCTATCAACTTGGATCAGACAATTCGCTAACCTCGCCCCTGCGACGCCAGATCCAAAGGATGGACGGGACAAGTGTCGCCGCCGTACTGTAGAGGATAAGCCCGGATGACGAGTCGAGCACTAGCGGCGAGATAGCCCCAAGGGCGGGTCCCCGATCCCCCAAGATGACGTCCGCTCTCTCAGTGAACGTTATGTTTTCAGTTACGGCGCTTCCGGAAAGCGTCACAGTCCCGCTACCGGGCGTTGCTTCAAAGACATAGGTCCGGACCCCAGAGTGCACAACTGGGCCCTGTATCGAAAATCGGAACGACCCCTGGGCTGCGCTAAACTCAATCGAACTGCCCGTCGAAGTCCCGCCACCTGAACCCAGCGTTACATTCCAGCGATAGCCGGAGGGGAGGCCAGTTTCATTGAAGTAGATCAATCCTGGGACCGAGCTGAAGCGGACTGTGATCGAGTCTCCTGCCCCGGAGAGAGTGACCTGCCCGGTGCCGGGGCTCGCCCCCCAACCCGCGGGACACTTTACGGTGTAAGCGTAGCTACCGTTAGGCTCCGTGAGGGTCACGGCGGTGGGGGAGGAGGCGCACGTCTGCGGGAGCTTTCCGAGTGTAACGCACCAGGAGTTGCCGGCGGTCAGGTTCGACTCGGAGAAGGTAACGTTGTACTGCGGAGTGAAGTAGACGTTCTTCTCATTCGGCTGACCAACCGTCAGAAGCAACGACTTCTGAGTGGTTGTGACCCACCCTGCTCGGCTGATTGTGACCTGATAGGGGTCTGTGGAGGAGCCTGCAATGGGGTAGTCGAGTGCGTAACCCCCGCCTTGACCTGAAATTGTCGAAATACAGCCGTTGTTGTTGCATAGCTGAACGGTTGCGCCCGAGATTCCCCTCGGGGTCCCAGACTCGTATCCCATGACATTCCCAAACAGCTGTCCTCCGTCCACGACGGGGTCGACGCTCTCGTTGTCAGAGCCCTCTTGGGGCGTGATGTAGTAAACCGGGCTCGTCGCCGTCCCTAGCGCGTCCGACCACGAGGCACTATAACTTGTCTGAGTGACTGGTGAGCCGGTCTCCGCGAAGAAGTGCCAATAGCCGGCTGAAGATGTGGTTTCTGTGTTGGTTGTTTGGTAAGCGGGTCCACTCCCGACATCTTGAACCACACTCACCGTCGCGTTGGGCAAGGCCGGACAGTTCGGGGCACAGGAAGGGGATGTATACAGTCGAACATGGCCACCGATTGACGCCGCTGGTGCGATCGGGTAGGAGACCGATGTGGCGGCTCCAGCGGCCACCGTGGACTCGGACGGGTTGGTGTTGTCGAAGAACCCGAGAATGGTAGACGAGGAAACAGTCAGGCTTCCTCCGGTGAGCGTGGACAGACTGCTCCCCGGCACGAGTTCTTCGACCCAATCTGCTTGGGAGAAGACGTTCTGCCCCCCGGTCACTTGCTCGCAGCCGTCGGTGACCGTCCCCGTTCCGGGGTTGACGCCGACGACTTGACTTGCGACCTGGTTCCCATCAACCTCGGGGTAGCTAGTTACTAGGCTGTTCGATACGGGACCATCGGGTTGCTCCGCCGCGAGCGCAGCGCCAATCGCTCCGACACTTATTGGTAAGGCCTCCGGGAAGAAGATCGCTGCAACAGCGAGGCCTAGACTCAACGCTTCGAGGAGTTGGCTCGAGGAACTGCCCCCGTCGCCAAGGTTTCCCTGAGTCGTGTTGTACCCAGAGTTGTTGCCGGTGACAAACTCATTTGTTCCTCCGCTAGGGAGTCCACTCGGAGCGACGCTCACTTGGATGCCGTAGGCTCCATAGAGATTTTGGACTTCGTTGCAACCATCCTGATTGTAGTCGAATGGGTTGTCTCCGCCCACGGCCGCGACGTAGAGCCAAATCTGGAAGATATTGTCCACGCCGCCCAAGTCTGCGTATTCCGGAACCTCCCCCGGAGCGCTTGTCACGTTCAGCAGATTGGAATTCGCAACGCCACCCCCGCTGCCGGCCAGGCCCAAGCTCGCGTTATATGCGGTCTGAAACGCGAAAGACCCTTCCGGCGGCAGTGGATACGGAGTCGTATCGTTCGTGGGGTAGATAGTACCGTTACCATCCCAACCGATTGGATTGTGTAGGGTCAGGAAAGAAGTGGTTGGTTCGATCGAGACGCTGGACGAGACAGGGCCGGTCGAGGCAGCCGAATTTAGGTCCTGGGTTGGAGTGGCCGGTGGCGGCATTGTCTCCACAGTCCCGCTTGATGCCCCCGACGGAATAGTTCCTATGTTCGTGGGCGCTGGAGGCGAGCCAGCAATGCAGGCAATCGACGATCCAACGAGGACGAAGGTCAGAATAGTCACAAGGACCACCGGTAAGGCAACGAAGACACGGCGAGGGCCGAGCAGGCTCGAGACTGAGGCGCCGTAGTGCCGTCGTGATACTTCGCAGATCATCGACGCCATGATGGGGTTCTCGCTCCCGATGGTTGAGTTTTATTCACGTGCCGCGGACACGGCCGGTTACACAAACTCCGTTCTACCATTTAAAGTGTGGACATAGCGCGAAGACTACGCAATGTACACTCCGGTCCCTGCTTGAACGCGACTCCACGACCGTCGCTTCGTGGGGCAGGTTTGCATCCAAGTCCAGCCGAGCAGGACGGTCCCCTGACGAACAGCAGGTGAACCTTCGAACACTTGAGTTCGGTGCCGACGTTGCCCCCCGCACCGCCCGGGTGCCTCTTTTGCGGGCTACACGGTGTGTGCGATGCTCACGTTGTAGACTAGCATCGTGACAGCAGTGACCGTCACGAGCACCGAAGACTCCACGTCGATTATCCAAGCCGTGTCGCAGGGCGTTGGTCCGTGAATGGAAAAACTGGTTCCTCCACTTGAACTGTTTTCCACCTCGTAAAGAATCAGTACAACTCCTGAGGGATTTGAAGGGTCGGGAGGTAGAATCGTGACGAGACGTACGTGCTCCACAGCGGTCTCGTTCGAGTCCGACCATACCATCGAGAAGATGCCGTTTCCCGAAGCATCAGCCGGGACACAAAAGTGGCCGCCGATGATGATCGTGTAGTTGTTGCTCACGTTCGGCCCGCCATCGATGGTATAACTGGACCACTCGACCTGAGTCGTCCCGTTACTCGGCTGATAAGCCAGGATGATGACGACCGAGAGAACAAGCAATGCGGAGAGCGCTACGATCGCTGTCAGTTTCCATGGAGTGAGCTTCGCCCCCCCGCGGTCTGGTGTCATGCCTTTGGCGTACTCCGTTCCGACGTTCGAGGTCTGTGCCATCGACTCACTACCCCGAGGTCCTACGAGTGTCCGCGAACACTGTCAGTGACCTTCCCGGGTGCGAGTCTGACGGTTTACTTGAACCGTTTGGGTAGGTGAACCTTGGTTCAAGGCAGGCGGCCGCGAGTAGGCGACAGGTTCGCCGGTGGCGGACCTGTGAACGGTGGGCACGACCAGCGACCTGGCGAAAGCCACACGTGCGCTGCTTGCGAAACTCTGTGCCTCTCGGGCGTCGGGATCGGCACAGAAGGTCCTGTCGGCTCTCGAGGAACTCGCGGCGGGGAGTGCTCCGGACTCCCCCTCCGCGCGTCCCTCCGCCGTGTCGAACTAGTTTCCCCCGGGGGCTCGGCGCCTCGTTCCGGTCGGTCTCTCTTGCATCTCGGGTCAGAAACTAATATATATACTTATTAGCGCTAACCTCCGAACGAGCGACTCGATGAGGGCGAACGTATCGCTTGTCCGCGAGCCGACGGACCGGACGCTTCCCCGCTCGATCTTCGTACCAAAGGAGCGGAAGCCGCACCGGCCCTGCGCGCAGTACGAGAAGGTCGTCGTCCGCTCCGAGGACGATGCGAGGATCGCCCGGAACGCGAACGTCCCGCTCTTCGCGCTCGACGCGGCCCGAGTGACGTCGCTCGGCTATCCGATCAAGTTCCCCCCACTCCTCGTCGTCGCCCGTTCGGTCCTCCCGCTCATCCAGTCGTCCCTGACGACGATCCCCTTCGCGTCGGAGGAGGCCGCCCGGTCGCCCCGTCCCGAGGACGTCGCGGTCGCGATGCTCAAGTTCGACCGGATCGGCGCCCGCGCCCTCGTGGACCGGAACCCGAGGTGGGACCCGCTCTACCTGACGCGGCGGATCTGGGAGGAGAACGCGCTCCGAGTGGCGACGCTCGTTCGTCTCTTCGACGTCCTGCCGTACCTCCCCCGGGACGGCGACGCCCCGGACCGGGCGGCGCTGGAGCGGAAGCTCTGGAAGAACCCGGCCGGTTCGGGGTTCTAATGGATCCCGAAGACGTCGCCCGGGTCGCAGCGTGGCTCCCGAGCGAGATGGGGGTGCCATTCATCGTCGACGACGGGAGGGCCGTCGAACGGCTCGTCCCGGTCTAGACGAACGATGTTCACGGCTTGATCGATCGGACGACCTGGACGACGGTCGACGAGAGGCTCGGATCGGACCCGGCCGTGAGCCCGCTAGAGGCGCCCGAATACGGCGTGGCATCGGCCGGGGGAAAGGCGCCGGCCCTCAATCGACGTCGACGCTTGGACCGGTGAGGCTAACCCCGTTACGAGAACCCGCAGCCCGCGCTAAGGGCGCTGCTCACTCCGAGCAGCAGCAGGAACGCCGCGATCACCTCGGTGAGCAGCATCACCGACGTCGCGTCGAGCACTTGGAGGGTGAGTCCGCCGAACGCGACCGCGACCCCGAGCAGGATCAGCGAGAGCCCTCCGCCGCAGACCGGCAAGACCAAGGTCGAGGCGACGAGGCACGCGATCGCGAGCGCCGGGAAGACGATGAGCAGCAGCGAGATGCGGCGCACTGCCCGGCAACCCCCCGGTCGGATAAGGCCGTGACCGGCGCGCGACCGTCCGATGCGGGCCTCCGGCGTCGCCGAGAGGCGACCGCGGCGGTACGTGCGACAACGATTAAGCAACGCTCGGCCAGCGCAGCGTCCACGGAGGGTTCGGCACGACGGCACCGGAAGAGATCGTGCGCACGGACCGACTGGGCTTCGCCTACACGCCCGAGCGGTTCGCGGTCCGGGACCTGAGCTTCTCCCTCCGTCGGGGCGAGGTCTTCGGACTGCTCGGGCGCAACGGCGCCGGCAAGACCACGACCGTCCGGCTGCTCACGACGCTCCTGCCGCCGACCGAAGGCTCGGGGCTCCTGTTCGGGAAGGACCTCAAGAGCTGCGGGCGCGCGGAGCGCGCCCGGATGGGCGTCGTGCTCCAGTCGGAGTCGCTCGACTTCGTCACCGTCGAGCGGAACCTCACGCTGTACGCGTTCCTCTGGGGCGTCCCCCGCGAGCTCGCGAAGAGCCGCGCCGAGGAGATGCTCGAACTGTTCGAGCTCGAGCCGGTCCGGCACCGCAAGCCGTGGAGCCTCTCGGGCGGCGAGCGTCGCCGGTTCCAGGTCGCCCGGGAGCTGATGCACGAGATGGAGCTCCTCTTCCTCGACGAACCGACCGTGGGGCTCGACGCCCTCACGCGGAAGCGCATCCTCGACTACCTCGCGGGGCGGGCGAAGCAGGGGCTCACGATCGTCTTCACGACCCACATCCTCCAGGAGGCCGACCAGCTCTGCGACCGGATCGGGGTCCTGCAGGCCGGACGCCTGCGCGCGGTCGGGCCCCCGGGGGAGATCAAGCGCCGGTACCGCGGCCCCCGCAGCGTCGAGGCGGAGTTCGAGCGGGCCTTGACCGACGAGGAACGCCGGGAGTTGCTCGACCGGCTCCGGGTCGGGGGCGAAGGGTTCGAGCTCCTCTCTGCCACGGGGGGCCTCCTTCTGTTCCGGGCGCGGAACGCGGAGGACCTGGTCGGAGGAGTCGTCCGCTGGGCCCACGCCCGGTCGGTCGAGCTCGCGCGACTCTCCGTGCGGGAGACCTCGCTCGAGGAGGCGTTCGTCACCCTCGTATCGGAGGACCCGGCCTCGGGCCCCGAGACCAAGGAGGAGCTCGCATGAGGGTGCCCGCGGTCGTCCGTCTCGTCGCGCGCAACTTCGCCGCGACCCTCGATCCGATCACGCTCCTGGTCATGTTCGGCCAGCCGGCGTTCCTCATCGTGATCCTCGGCACGATGTTCAACCAGCTGATCCCCTCGGTCGGCGCTTCGGGCTCCTACGTCGCCTTCCTCGTCCCCGGGATGATCGCGTCGCAGATGATCACCGGCGCGGTCCTCGCGGGCCGGATCTTCTGGCTCGACCGCCGCTGGGCGATGGTGGAGCAGATCTTCTCCGGGCCGTTCCTGCGCGCCGAGTACCTCGCGGCCCTGCTGCTGACCGCGCTCCTGTTCTCGCTCGTGGGCGTGGGTCTCATGGTCCTGGTCGCGCTGCCGCTCATCGGCGTCACCGCGCTCTCGGCCTCCGAGATCCTGGTCGTGCTCGGGACGATCGCGCTCGGGAGCCTCTTCTTCGGCGGGCTGTTGATCGCGATCGGGGGGCGGATCCGGTCCGCGAACCTCTACTTCACCATCCAGTCGTTCCTCCAGTATTTCCTGATCTTCATCTCGACGGTCTACTATCCCGTCACGAGCTCGACGCCCCTCGTGCTGCGCGGGATCGTCTACTCGAACCCCCTCACCTACGCCGCGAACACCGTCCGGGACGCGTTCACGCACTCGTTCGGTCCCAGCGACCTCATCGCGGCCGGCGTCCTGTCGTGCCTCGCGGTCGTCTCGTTCGGGCTCGCGGTGCTGTCGTTCCGCAGCCTCGAGCTCGGCCCGGTACAGTAGGCCGCCCTCCGGGGGACTCCGGCCGGGCGGACCCGGTGGAGCGGTTCGAGCGCTCGATAACCCTAAGTCGGCCCGCCGATGAACCCGCCGGAGCTCCTCCGTGGCGGGCCGCGTCGCCGTGGTCTCGAAGACCCCGTTCCGTCTCACGTTCGCGGGCGGCGGCACCGACCTTCCCGACTACTATCGGACCCACGGCCCCGGCGCGTGCGTCGCCGGCGCGATGGACAAGGGGATCTTCGTCTTCGTCGTCGAGAACTTCAACGCGGACGAGGTGCGGGTCAGCTACCGCATCACCGAGGATGCGAAGCGGGACATCGACGACATCCAGCACGGCTCGATCCGCGAGGCGATGCGCCTCCTCAAGATCCCGAGCGGGATCCAGATCATCACCGCCACCCAGATGCCGTCGCGGGGCACGGGGATCGGCTCCTCCAGCAGCTGCGCGGTCGGGGTGCTGAACGCCCTCCACGTCTGGAAGGGCGAGCGGGTCGGTCCGCGCCAGCTCGCGCGCGAGGCGGTCCGCATCGAACGGGAGGTGCTCAAGGAGCCCGGGGGGATCCAGGACCAGTACGCCGCCGCCTACGGCGGGCTCAACCTCATCGAGGTCTCCCGCGACGGCGCCGTCTCCGTCCAGAGCCTCGCGGTCGACCACGATGCGCTGGCGACGGTCAACCAGCACCTCCAGCTGTTCTTCACCGGCATCGAGCGCAACTCCGGGGAGATCCACGTCCGGCAGGTGAACGAGATCGACCGGCACCTGGACGAGTACGACCGGATGCGGGTCCTCGCGCTCGAGACCGCGCGGGCCCTCGAGCGGCTCGACTTCCCCGAGATCGGCCGCCTCATGGACGAGAACTGGCAGCTCAAGAAGCGCCTCTCGTCGGGGATCTCCAACGCCCGCATCGACCGGGCCTACGCGCTCGCCCTGCGCCACGGGGCGATCGGTGGGAAACTGCTCGGTGCGGGCGGCGGAGGCTTCCTCTTCTTCCTCGTCCCGCCCGCGCGTCAGCCCGAGGTGCGACGCGCCCTCGAAGGGATCGGGTTCGTCCCGAAGTCCGTGCGGCTCGACATCACGGGGACGACGATCGTGCACCAGGAGTAGCGCGCCGTCGCGCCGCTACGCGGGGGCGTCGTCCGGGTGGGTCCTGAGGTAGCGCTTCCCGAGGGCCCAGCCGATGACCCCGCCCAGGACGCCGCCGACGACGATCCCGAGGCCCAGGTCGATCAGCGCGTTCGTGAGGTTCGTGAGGTCGAGGTAGCCGAACTGCTGGAGCAACAGGACCACGACGATGCCCAGGACGACGCCGCAGCTGGCCCCGGTCGAGGTCGCGCTCACGACGTGCCTCCCTCCGTAGGCGGCTCACCCGCGGGGGGCTCGCTTGCGGGCGGTGGGGGCGGGGCCGGTGCGGGCGCCGCGGGTGGGGGGGCGGGCGGCGCCCCGGCGGGCGGCCCGGGCTCGGTCGGCGCAGCGCCCGCGGGGGCCGAGGGCGTGGCCGTCGTCGGCGGCGGGCTCTTCTTCCGGCGCTGGAGCCCGGCTTGGCGGCCCGACCGGGCGAGCGCGTACACTTCGTAGATCCCGAGGATGATCAGCACCAGCGGCGCGGCCGCGAAGACGGAGAACGGCGCGACGAGGCGCACGTAGAAGCTCTCGCTCCAGAGCGTCGAGCCGTTCGCGATCAGGCTCGCCGTGATCCCGAACGTCCCCTCGAAGACGTACTGGATCGCCCCGACCGTCCAGTTGAGCGCGACGGAGGACGACGGCTGCAAGGGAGTGCCCGCGGGTGGGGCGACGTCCCGCGTCGAGACGGGGAATCCGAAGTAGATCATCTGGAGCCGCGCGTCGTTGACGTTGGGGTAGAGCGACGGGTCCCAGGAGAACAGGACGTTGATCGCCTCGTTGAACGTGACCGTGAACGCGCTCGAAGAGGAGTTGGCGCCGTTGACGTTCGCCCCGTTCCAGGTGACGCTCGGCACGGACGCCGCCGGTTGGGCGGCGCCGGTCGATCCCGGGGAAGCCGCCGGCGAGGCAGGGGCGGCCCAGGTCGTGGAAGGCACCAGCAGCACGAAGGCGAGGGCGCAGATTCCGAGGAGAGCCACTCCGCGCCCGGGGGAACGCCCGCCCGACATCCGCCCCCGGGCCCACCGGTTTCGGCGATATCTACCCTTGGATGGCCCGTCCGGCCCTAGTTTGGGGCGCCGGGAGGGCTACCGGCCCCGGTTCCTCGAAGCGTACCCCGGATCCGCTCGAGATCCGGGGCGGGGATGAGATCGGGATTCAGGTGCAACCAGACCCGCGCCTCGTGGGCCCGCGCGGACGCGTCGAAGGCGACCAACCGATCCAGCACCCGGTCGATCCCGTGCAGTCGGACGAGGTATTCGATCCCCTCGAGGTAAAAGGCCGTGACCCGGTCCTCGGCCAGCGAGCGCTCCCAGAACGCGCCGATCCCCTCGAGGTCGCTGGGCTTCAGCGAGAGGCCCCGGCCCAGGTTCGACAGCCAGTAGATGTCGACGGGCCGACTCCCGATGTGCGCCCGGAGACGCTCGGGGGACTCCCGAACGAGGCAGACCCCGCGATGGCCCGCGGCGGTCGCTTCGAGGAACGGCTGCAGCGAGGGGACGATCGCCTTGCCGACATCGATCTCGATACCCCCCGCGGGCGACGGCGCGAGAGCCGGGGGCGCGATCGGGGGCTCCGGCGGGGTGGGCGGTGGAGGGAGAGCGGTCGGCTGGGGCGCGGCCGGAGGCTCGGCAGCGGGGAAGGCCGGCGCTGGGACCGCCGGCAGGGTCGGGGCAAGGTCCGGGACCGTCGGCTCGTCGGGAGGTTCCGGGGCCGGGGGGATCGCGGCCTCCTCTGGGGGGTTGACCGGCGCGGCCATCTCGGCCCCCGGACCGGGAGAGGCCGGAGGTCCGGCCGAGGACGGGGCCTCGGGTTCCAACTCTGAGGTCGTGGCGACCGGAGACTCCGACGGGCCGGGGGCCTCAGCCTCGGTCATGGCTCCGGATCCCGGCGCTTCGGGCGTGCCGGTCTCGGTTCGGGGCTCGGGCTCCGGCCTCATCGCGTCGCCCGGCGGACCCTCGGGCCCGGACCGCCCGATCTCCTGGCCTTCGGGCGACGGATCGGCGGTTGGGCCGAGCGACGTCTCCGGGCTCGGTGGCCCCAACTCGGCCACGGGCGGTATCGGGGGTTCCGGTTCCGGCAGATCGGTCGGGACAGGTTCGGGCCCTTCCGGCACGGACGATGGCTCGATGCTCTCCGAGGGCACCGTCGGCGGGCCCGGTTCACCCGAGGCGTCGAGGAGGGCGGGTTCCGCCTCGGGGCCGGGTGCCTGAGGCGCCGGAGTCAGCTCGGGGGAGACGGGTTCCAGCTCGGTGTTGGATGCTGGGGCCGTCGGTGCCGGCTCGGGGGAGGCGGATGCCGCGGAGACGTCGGCGGAGCGCTCGGGAACGTCCTCCTGGGACGGGGTGCTCTGGGGGAGGGCGTCTGCCGGGGGAAGTGACGGGCCGGGCCCCGCCCACTCGTCGTGGGCCACAGGTGTCGTGGCGCCCGCCGAGGGTTCGCTCGAGGAGGGAGCGGCGTCGGCGGCCAAGGGTTCCGGATCCAGAGGAGTCGGCGGGGGTGACTCGGGCGGCGACGGACTCGGTTCCGGACCCGGAGCGGCGTCGGGGGCCGACGGGGTTGGCTCCGGGGAAGGCGACTCGGCTGCTGGTTCGGGAGCGTCGGGGGCGGATTCGATCGGGGTGGCCTCGGGCAGGCCGGGTAGCTCCAGCGTCGCTCCGGTGTCGGTCGGAACGCTCTCGGGAGGCGGCGGCGCCGGCCCGGAGGGCACTTCCTGATCCGATCGAGCGGAGGCGTCCGCCTCCGCCGGCGAGGGCTCGGGGGCCGGGGGCGGCCCGGAGTCGGCCACCGGCAGCACG
>Ga0335075_10001476_pt1 | contig 38713 bp, 47 predicted proteins | sample Lox_Sample_24_FD_206723 | JGI IMG/M metagenome (GOLD analysis project Ga0335075, IMG submission 206723) | Soil microbial communities from Loxahatchee National Wildlife Refuge, Florida, United States - Lox_Sample_2.4 | ecosystem: Environmental > Terrestrial > Soil > Wetlands | place: USA... | reverse complement strand
GTGATGGCCTGTTCTGAGGATTAAGTGTGGTAACCTAATCCTTTCGCGGACAGGCCATCCTTTTATGGCGACACGCTGGTGGAGAAATAAATTTCGCATAACATCCCGCACCGCTGAATAACCCTCATTGACTGCGCGACGCGGAAGATAGCTGGCTGGGCGATGGACGATAACTACAAGACTCCGCTGATCACCGAGGCGATCCAGATGGCGGCCCGTAATCTCGATCTCCCCGAGGGTGCCGTATTTCACAGCGATCGCGGAAGTAATTACACGTCGGACGAGTTCGCGAAGGAGCTGAAGAAGCTGAATATACGCCAGTCGGTCGGCCGCACCGGGATCTGTTTCGACAACGCTCTCGCGGAATCGGTCAACGGGACGCTGAAGGTCGAGCTCGTCTACCGGACCGTGTACCCGACACGGGAAAAGGCGCTAGAAGACATTGCGAGGTGGATTGAGCTCCGCTATAATCGGACTCGTCTCCACTCGGGACTCGGTTACAGGACTCCGCAGGAGGTCATGGACGAGTACCTGAATGGGCAGGAAGCCGCATGAATTAACCGCAAATTCCCTGTCCGGAAAACGCGGAGCAGCTCAGTCGGTGGCCAGGAGACGTGGGGTGCACAAGCTACGCCTGGCGGATCGGCTGTCGTTGACCCCGGCCGCTTCATTGAAAAGCTATTCCCGACTGTCCTCACGCTGCTCAATACCGTCATGGAGCATACGCCAGGTGTCGACAATGCCAAGCAGCGGCAGCCGTACAATAACGACCACCCGTGGTACAACGAGCAGAATCAGCGGAGCATCGGGTGGCAACTGGGGATCGGCTAACGCTTTGACGGCCGTCACCAGATTCTTCCGCCATTCGCCTGCTCCCAGTTATCAGGCTCTTCGAACTTAACCGGGATGGGGTTTCTGGCCGGTTACCTGACGTGTTCTCCTGGCGGTTGCGGTGCGTGATTTGTTTACAGGCAGGCTGAGGCGATGAAGAACGTAATCAGGGGCGTGAGCAAGCCTTTAGGCTGCCGCTGAAGGTCCGCCACGCGGCCGGGGTGACGGCGAGCACCGGACTGTCTGGCCCGCGCTTGCTGTCCCGGACCAGGATTATGCCGGGCAGCGCAGCCACCTCAACGCAGTTGCCGTTCGCGAGGCTGAGCGTCGACTTGACCCACGTCGCGCCGGGGAACTCTGCGGCTGTCATCCTCCATGCCTCCAGTCTCTTGGCTCACATTCGGTAGTCGCGTTCAGCGGCTGCCGGCCGAGCAGCTTGGCGTGTAGCTCGCCCGGTGTTGCGGCATGCAGGGTCTCGTGCGTGTCCCGGTGCTCTGCGCTCCAGTTACCCGGCCCGAGCCATGTGATCATGTAGGTGCTTCCCCAGTTGAAGATCAGGTCCGCGAGGTCCTGGTCCACGCTTTATTCCGGATTGCCGGATCGGCGTTGCGGCGGCTCGCTCACTGTGCCTGCGGCCCTTCACTGAGGCGCGGGACCCGGTCTATAGGCTCGGGTTTGTCTGCTCCAGGACGCTGATAATGTCCTGGCAGGCGAGTCGCAAGGTGTGCGGGATTCCAGCACTCGCCGACCGGGCCTGAGTGGTGAGTGCACGCCCCGGAGGTTCCTTTCACGCCGTCACCGTAGACACCCGGCTTTGTCCCGATAATGACGAACACGTGTGATACGTCACCGGGCTTCAAGCCCACCCTGGCGCTCAGGACGTCCCTCAGCAGCTCATGCATGCGCTCGGCCGTGCTGAGCGTGAAATAGAGCTTAACCCAGTTATATGCCGCACCGATTAGTGGCACTGCCTTGTCCTCCTGAATCTGCCGTGCTGGCCTGTTTCCGAAGATGGCATACGCGGCCCGGCATATTTCATTCGCGCCGGAAGCTGGTTCTATGCGATACAGGTAACAGCCAGCGGGTCAGTTGTGCGCCGGTAGCGGCTGCGGCCCGCCCTTGCCGCGCGTTCGGCCAAGGCGCCATCGCTAATAAGGAGGAGGTGCCACTAGGTACCCGCCATCGGGGCACCGTCGTGCCCGCCCCTCAGTTACCAGCAAGCCGACTGCCATGCTGACAACCTCGCCTGGCACGCCCCACTCTTGCGCGACATCATCGATGTCGATACGGTCACTCGGTTTCAGGCGGCCAGCCTTGATGAGCCAGTCGAAGTCCACATATATCTGGACCCACCTATCCGAGATACGGAAGATCGGGACCGCCATCTGATTATCCATGCGCGCATGTCCTGCCGCTAGCAATTTTGCCCGTTATCCAGGGTTCTGCCCGTTGCCCTGGCTTTCTGGCTGTCAGGGCTTCTGGCCGATTCCTCCGTAGAAGAGCGTCGAGCCTGAATCGTTTACGATCTCGGGACCTTTTCCGGCCGGCCAGGCGGCGAGCCGCCACTTCGAGATATCGACCACACCGGGCTTGATCAGTTTCAGTTCGCTGAAGAAGTTACTGATCTCGGAGAGCGGCCGGGGAGTGACCCCGCTGGATGCCGTCCCGGCGTACACCGCGTTCAGCTTGCCGATATTGGCGGTATCGGTGAAGCTCTCCGGCGTGGCATGGGAGACGACGAGGTAACTGCCGGGGGGAACGGCTGCCATGAAGCGGCTGACGATATCCCACGGGTCATCTTTGCCGGGGATGAAATGCAAGACCGCGATCAGCAGGACCGCGACCGGCTTGGTAAAGTCCAGCGTTTCCGCGGCGTGCTTGATGATGTTTTCGGTGTCGCGCAGGTCAGAGTCAACATAGTCGCATTTGCCCTCTGGGCTGCTGGTGAGCAGTGCGCGGGAGTGAGCGAGGACGATGGGGTCGTTATCCACATAGACGATGCGGCTCTCCGGGGCGAGCGACTGCGCGACCTGGTGCACACTGTCCTTGGCGGGCAGGCCGGAACCGATGTCGAGGAACTGGCGGATTCCCATTTCGCCGGTAAGGAACCAGACCGCGCGGCGCAGGAAATCACGGTTCTGCCGCGCGACGAGCCGCGAGCGGGGCTCAATTTCAAGGATCTTGCGGGCGGCTACCCTATCTGCCTCGTAATTGTCCTTTCCGTCGAGCAGGTAATCGTAGATCCGGGCCACGTTGGGGACCGATGTATCGAAAGGCAACGCCATTTCAGCATCCTCGTTCAGTTCTGGGGTTGTCCTTCTGGTTGCTGGCGCGCTCGGCAAGCTCCCTGTCGATCGCACACATCTGAGCCTGGACCGGCACGCGTGCCAGGGAATGCGGGCCGATCAGGCCAAGGTTTACCTGCAATTCGCGCTTGGCCCGCTCGAGCTGGGCCGTGGTGAACTGACTGACATCGTACGAGCGGCTCGTGCCGCAGGATCGCTGAGCGGTCATCAGATGAACGCGAAATGCGCGAAACCATAGTTGGTCAGCGGGCCGCCGATCCGGGACTGTGCATACCCGGTAACCTTCGCGCTGTAAGCGTCAATCGTGTCGATGAACGCAGGGATAATGTAACCGCCCTGACTGTAATCGATCTGCTGCATCTGATACAAGATCTCCTTACGGAGGCGGGGGCTGGTGGTGGCGTTGGCCTGGTTGTAGAGACTGATATAGGCGGGGTCGTGGAAATGAGTCTCATCCCACGGGCTTGTCGGCAGCATGGACAACGTGACCTGGGCGAGGTACGGCGCGTAATTGTAGAAGTCCTGCGCGAACGTCCATTGCAGATAATCAGGGCCGAAGAAAGTTCCGGACGGGACGTTCTTAAGCTTGATAGTCACCCCGGCGGTCGTGGCCTGCTCAGCGAGCACAGTAGCCATCGCGACGGTGCCGGTAGCAATAGCGGAAGTAACCAGTTCGACCGTAAGGTCTTCTTGGCCTGCCTGCTTAAGCAGGTATCTGGCCTGCGGGATGTCCTGCTCACGGTGCAATGCGTGATCGAAGTCCGGATCGTAAGGGCTGAACACATCACTTGCGACAGTGCCGTAGCCGTCCAGCGCCGAGTCGGTAAGCTGCGGCCGGTCGACCAGCAACCGCATGGCCTGACGGACACGGACATCGTTGAAAGGCGGCTGATCTACGCGCATGGTGAACGGGATGATGGTCCCGGCTTTCGAGACGACGACGTGGATGCCGCTGGTGCCTGACAGCGTGGCCACCTGCACCGGGTCCAGCGTCCCGGCTGCCTGAACCTGGCCGGTTATCAGCGCGTCGGCCAGTGAGGTGGTGTCGGGGAAGTCGATGATGGTCAGGGTGCTGGCGTAGGGCAGCCCGTGCTGCCAGTAGTGCGGGTTGCGGGTGAATACGCTGCGCTGGCCGGGGGTGAAGGACTTGAACGTGAACGGGCCGGTGCCGTTGGGCCGGGCCGGGTTGAACCCGTCGGGCACGATCTGAGCGGTGAGAATACCGGCAAGCTGCTCAGGCAACGTGGTGTACGGCCTGGTCATCGGCAGCAGCACCGTCAGCGTGTCCAGCGCCTTAATTCCCGCGGCTGCTACCGGGGTGAGAACGTGAGCGGCTGAATACCCCCTGCTAATGATGCGACGAAATGTATAGACAACATCGGCGGAGGTCAGCGGCTTGCCGTCGTGGAAGGTGACATCCGGGCGCAGCCGGATCACCCACTGGGTTCCTTTAGCGTCTGAGCTTGTCATCTCGGCGGCAAGGACGTACTCAACTGCGGAGGCATCGGGGCTGAGCTGTACCAGCGGCTCATAGAGTGATTGCGCGCGGGCCGTGTCGAGATAGGTAAGTCCCTGGTGCGGGTCTAGCGTGTCCGCCGACGATCCCCCCGTCAGGCCGGCCTGAAGGTTCCCGCCGTAACGCTTGCCTCGGCCCGCGATGGCCGGTGCGGGCTTGCTGCTGCTGCCACACGCAGCTAGAAGATCCGCGCCAGCCGCTACGCCCACACCGGCGAGCCCGGCCAAGACTTTTCGGCGAGAGACGCGTATTTGGGCGGTCGATACGGGTCTATGCGTCATCAAGTTTCCTGTCTTTTTAGCGGAAATTGCGCCATAGAAAATAGGGCGCCCCCGCGTGTGACCGCTGCGCCATGCCAGGGGACGCCCCTAAACCGCTCGCCTATTCCTCCCCTTCTTTCGGTGCCCCCGAAGGCGAGCAGGAAGACTGGGCTATGTTTGCCATAGACGGGCGTTTAGTCAGTTCCTCGTCGATAAGTGAGAGCTGTTTCCACAGGGCGAACCTCTGGCTTGAGGGGTCGGCCGGGGTTGCGTCGTAGGTGGAATTAATCTCGTCCCAGGCATTCTGAAGGCCAGCGTTTGGCCATTGACTCAAGTCCGAATCTCGCTTGCTCCAAGCCTCCTGGCGCGCGATCTCGGCAACCAGGGCCTCAACGCTCTCGACGTTGATCGTGGCGAATCGGGTCCCTGCCGGCTTGGCGCACCAGACGCCGCCCTGTTTTACGACGTGTGAGACATACCAGATGTCCCACCGGCCCTTGTACTGCTCCCTCAAGGTCGCGAGTATCCGAGCTTCCCGTGATGACTCGGGAAGACCCTTGCTTGTCATGGTGATCACGGGCTAGCCCTCAGGGCGCGAAGACGGAGACGGGAGCCTCCGCGATCCGGCGCCTGTCCTGTTCTTCGTCTGCTACATCGGCTAGCTGTGCTCGCAGCAACGCCTGTACCGGCGCGTCGGGAGCGGCGCTGTTGATCGCGTGTTCAAGCTGGCGGCGGCGGTCGCGCAGTTCGTAGGTGGTCATGGCATGCAGAGGATGCTTCGGCTCTGCGATATCGGGGGGCATCGGTGGCCGTCCTTACGGCTGTCGGCATGGGTACCTGATGGCCACAAATCGCAGCTCAGGGCTTTCACTGACGCTACGAGGGCTCTGCCCTGCGGACAACTACGTTGCAGGAAGTTGCAGAAGAATCTGTTCCACGCCTGTCCGGGCCATGGTGAGCTTCGAGTCAGGTGTGACTGGCATAAGCCGATATCAGAGGCGCTGTAGCGAGATCTCTCCCGGCCTGTTACGCTGGCTGATAGCGCAATAACACGCAATTGCAGGCCAGGAGGAGTTATGCGTCTGACCGTCGTCGCCAAGGATCCAGAGTCGCAGCCGCAGGGATCACCAACGCTGTACCGCACCGACCGGGCAAGCTGGGTGGTGCAGGGATGGGCCGTCACCGATCCAGACGTACTCGCTCAGATGAACATCCCCGAGGGTGAGATCGCGTGTGAGATCCCTGACCGGATGGTCCCCTTCTTCCAGGAGACGTAGTTGGAGCTGAACTACGAGGAGTTCACTGCGCTGTTCACGCAGTTCGAGCGCGAGGCGATCCACCTGGAAATGCGTGACAGCTATGGCACGGCCGTCGAACTGCCGCACATGGCCAAGTGGGCGGCCGGTGAGACGGATGACCTGGACTGGCTCCAGCCCTGGTGCGATGAGGTCCGCGCCAACGTGGCACAGGGGAAAGCCTACCGGCGCGTGCACGTCGTCTCTGAACCGCTGTCGGACTATCAGCGCTGGTCTCACAGCATCATGCAGCCACACGTAGACGCCGGCACGGATATGCGGTGGATGCCACGCCGCCGCGTGTCGTCCATCGCGTTCCCCGGCAATGATTTCTGGCTGTTCGATGGCCGCCTCGTGGTGTTTCACCACTACGCGGGCAACGGCACCAGCACTGGCTTCACCACCTCCGCTGACCCCGGTGACATCAAGTTGTGCACGTCGGCCTTTGACGCGGTGTGGAAGCTCGCCATCCCGCACATGGACTACCGGCCCGTGGGACAGGCGGCTTGACCAGTGACGCGCAGCAGGCCAAGGAAGCATTCGGCAGCCGGCTCCGCGAGATCCGCCAGGACGCGGGTTTCACCGGGCGCCAGCTGGCGGAGCGGACCGGCTTCCACTTTACGAAAGTCTCGCGGGTCGAACACGGCGCCCAGGGATTGTCAGATGCCGATATCCGTACGTGGTGCCTGGCCTGTGACGCGACCGATGAAATCTCCTCCCTGATCGCCCAGGCGCGGGCGGCTGATTCTCTTTACCGGGAGTGGAAACGGCAGGCCCGCAGCGGATTGCGGCGCTTGCAGGAAACCATCGGTCCCCTTTATGAGCAGACCAGGCTGTTCCGCGTCCACGAACACTGGAGTATTCCCGGATTGCTGCAAACCGCAGCATACTCGACCGAGAGCATGGCCTACTGGTCACAGCTTCTCAAGCTGCCCGACGACCGCAAGGCCGCTACGGCAGCCCGGCTTGAACGGCAGCGTGTCTTGCGCTCGGGCGATCATCAGTTCGTGTTCCTGCTGGCCGAGCAGACGCTGCGCACACGTATCGGCACCGCCGAGATCATGGTCGAGCAGCTCGACAGAGTCCTCGGCGCGATGGCACTAGCGAACGTGTCCATCGGGATCATTCCCGCCGCCGCCGGTCTGGGCGCTCATACCCAGACCGCATTCTGGATCTTTGACGACGACCTGGTAAAAGTCGAGACCCTGACCGCTGCGCTAGACATCACCAGACCCGACGAAATCGAGATCTACATCACCGTATTCGATCAGATGCGCCGGGCCGCAAGGTACGGTCGTAGCGCCAGGGCGCTCATTCTCAAAGCTCGCGACGAGCTACTGCAATAGTCAGCTTGTTTACCGCTTAGTTTACCGAACGTACCGTGACGTCCAGCCCGGTAGTTTTCCGGTATTATTCGGCCAGCTCATTCCGGTGGGCGATTGCGGCAGCCGCGCAGTTCCCCTCGCACGGGTAAACCGCAAACAGCGTGTCGGGCGCGGTAGGCATGTGCAGCCACACTAGGGGCTCATGGTGAATCCACCAGTCGGTCGGCTTCCATAGCTTGCCCGGAGTGCCAGGGTCCTCGTACCGGACGGCTCCCTGAGCGGCACGGATGCTCGGCCAGAGCAGGCGCTTGGCCTCTGTCTTGTGCTTATCTGCTGACGAGTGATAGCGGCCAGACGCCAGTACGCCCGCCGGGTCAGTTGGTTCGGGATCGGCAGAGCCCATGAGTCACGCCTCGCCGGAACCTAGGGAAGCCTTCAGTACAGTCGGCCACGATCATCCAGCCCCGTTTGCGACCTGGTCAGCAGATTCGTTCCCGGACTCAGACACGTCGGCTTAAGCTGAACTAGGCATGAGTCGGCGACATCGCCGCCTTCGCCATGGTCGCCTGTGTCGTCCTCATCGTCGCAGCCGTCACTGAGCATGCGCTCGACTTTCGCATACCAGATCCCGCTGACCAGGAATGAGATCGCCCACCTGCTATCAGTTATGATCATCTGCCCTGCGCACGAGGCCTCACACCGGATGCGCTGGTTACGCTGACGGCACCGCGACCGGCACACGACCGGGCCTGCCGTTACCAGCAGCGTCGGTACCGGCCGGCTGGCCCAGGGATCTCATCTGGCGGCTGCCAGGCGGGCGCTTACGGCTCGGCTGGTGGAGGCTGCCGGGAGTACACCGCGCGGTAGGCATTGAAGTGTGCCAGGTAGTAGATCTGCTCTGCGCGGCGGAGTTCTGCCGGCGGGGGGTCGGTGACCATGCCAAGCCAGAACAGGTCGTCGGTACGCGCCAGGATCGGCAGGTCGCGCCAGCTCGCGGCTGTCTCCTCCGCCTCCTGGCGGGCGCGCCACTGCGTTGGCGTATCATCCCGGCCGAATTCCGTCAGCGGCCTGGTCAGCGCGCGCAGCAGCGCCGGGCTGTAAACGCCCCGGACCCGGAAGCCTGTCAGGTGGCGGCGGGAGACCACCATGCGGACCAGGCCGCGTCCGCGAGCGCCCCTGTGGTAGCCAACGACGACCAGCTTTTCACCGCCGTCTCCCCATTGCGGCGGCAGCACCCATACCCTGGCCCCGGCCGGAAAATGCCTCACTCCGCGGCGCACGTCCGCGCCGCCTTCCCCGTAGGCGGTCTCAGCCGAGACGTTCGCCACGACGCAGAAGGCACCCGGCTGCTCCCGGTCGTCATCCACACGCACATCATTAGCGACATCCAGCCGATCGGCAAACCATAATCCTCCTGCCATGATCAGCGCTCGTGTGCGTCGCGCTGGCTTACCGGCTGCTTGTGACCGTGGTGGCGTGGCTTGCGTTGCTGGCGCGATCGCATTCGTCCAAAGGACGCGGAGATACTCGTGCTGCGGCACGAGGTCGCGGTGCTGCGCCGGGCGATTCCCAGGCGCACTTGTCCTGGAGCGACCGGACCGACCGCGCTTGCCGCTTTCACCCGCGTGCTGCCTAAGGCGCCGCGCGCATGCCGGATCGTGACTCCAGGTACGCTGCTGCGCTGGCACCCGCCGCATGGCTGCGGCGAGGTGGCGCCAGCCTAGACCGCCGGGACGCCCGCCGGTCACGGACGAGCTCGTCGCGTTGATCTTGCGGCTGGCGCGGGAGAACCGGCGCTGGGGAGTAGTGCGCATCCAGGGTGAGCTGCGCGGACTCGGGTACCGGGTCGCGGCCTCCGCCATCCGCAAGACCCTGCCTGCTCATCGTGTCCCGCCAAGCAGCGCACCGCGACGAGTCCTGGTCTGCTTTCTTGCGCGCCCATGCCGTGTCGTTGCTGGCTACGGAACACGTCGGCCGGGTTCACCGCCGCCGCGGTCACCCGGATCCGGATCTGCCCTGGCCCGGCCTCGGGCGCGGGCAGGCTGATGAGCTGCATGACCTCCGGGCCGCCGAACGCGGTAACTGCCACGGCCTTCATGACGGCGCTGCTGCAGGCTGCTCAGGGGACCAGGACGATCTTGCCTAGGGCGGCGTGGTCCTCGATGCGCTGGTGGGCTGCGGCGGCGGCCTGGTCCAGCGGCAGGACCGTAGCGGGCAGCGGGCGCAGCCGGCCCCCGGCGAGGCGGCCGAAGATTTCCGGGCGGCAGCGGCCAAGGATGTGCCCGAACCAGGCCGACCCGCCGCACCCGGCCACGGTAACCCCGATGCCGCGCAGTGCGGGCAGGTCAACGATCGCCAGCTCGCCTCTGAGGTTCCGCTGATCGGCTTCGCCCGGCGGCTCGACCCCGGCCTTGACCCTCGGGACCTCACCGACGTGGCCTCGCGGCTGGACCGGATGCCCGACACGGCATTCGCCCCTTCGGGCTCAGCCCGCAGGACGTCGCCAGGCTGCGGAAGCGGTTCGCGGGCTGGCCCCGGACCTGACCCCGTGCACGGCCCCGGTACTCACATGCGCTCTTCTGAGGGCGACCCTAGCCGGACTGACGCCAAGAGCTCGCGATCGCCGCGGCGGCTTTCGCGTGGTCCTACTGCTACACGGACCCCGATGCGTGATGGTCCGGCGAATTCGCGAGGACAGGATCATTGATCAACCTTCCGTTGATCCTTACCACGAACTCGTTCGAGCGGCCCCGTTTAGCCACGCGGCCTTGGTGATCGTGATGCTGCGGTAGCCGGTTCGTATCACGCCTTCTCGGCGGAGCTTGTTGAGCATGCGGGCAACGGTCGAACGGGACGCGCCGATCAAGCCCGCCAGGTCTTCCTGTGACAGCTCTATCGGAATGGTGATGCTGCTATCTCCTTTCACACCGGCACGGGCGGCAAGGTCCAGGAGAATGCGAGACAGCCGGACGATGGGAAGGTCGAACCGGGCCCTGACCTGTTGGTCGGCCGCCTGGACACGTGGCATCATTAGTGTGATTGAAAGCGCGGGCGATGCCAGCGTCGTTGGAGAGCAAGTCAGTGAACTGATCCCTGCGGAGCAGAAGGGAATGGCACTCCGTAAGCGCGACGACAGATTCGGAGTGACGGCTTCCGAGGATTGTTTCACCACCGAAGAGGTCCCCAGGTCCGTAGATGCGCAGCACAATCTCGGCGCTGATAGGTGTAGTAAAGGCTGCCTAAAGGCGGAATCCGCACCCCGGCCCGGCTCGCGGGCGGGTCAACCCAGCTTCCGGCCGCCGCAGCTGACCCGGCTCCGGCACGGCCGGCTGGATACCGCGCGCTGTTTTCCTGCCATCCATCCGCTGCCCTACGACGCCCGGCACGCCGGACCGCGCAGGGGCCGCCGCGCGCGCGGGCCCTGCTTGCCGGCTTTTCTGGGTCATCCGCTAGCACCCCTTCACTGCCCCGGCGTGCGCGCGGAAATCGCGCGGCCCGCCGGCCGGCGGGCTGAAATAGTTCCGCCACTCCCAAACGTTTTACAAGTCCGATTGGGCCAGATCACGGCCATCGGGTGAAACCGCGAATTCCGCAGCGCCCATCCCGTGGAGCTACCGGATTCCGCATGCTAATGAAATATGCCGTACTATTGAGCACCGGGAACCGGGGAAGAACGGAGGCAGGCATGGCCACGAAAGTACAGATCCTCCTCACCGATGACCTCGATGGCAGCGAGGCAGAAGGCACCGTCCTTTTCGGGCTGGACGGCATGCAATACGAGATTGACCTGAGCGCAGACCACGCCAGGGGACTGCGAACGGCCCTGACTCGCTATATCGACGCTGGCAGGAAGGTCACCGGCACCGCCCGGCGGGCAGGCCACAACGGGCGCAAGACTCCCGCCAGCAGCATCAGCAACACCGAGGTACGCGCCTGGGCCAAAGCGCAAGGGCTTGAGATCAAAGAGCGCGGCCGGGTCCCGGCCGCCGTCCTCGCCCGGTACCAGGCGGCAGCCGACAAGTAGGAACGCTCCCTGCCCGGCACCGGCGAGTCCGCGTCGGCCCTCCAGATCGCCTGAGCGGGAAGGCCGACACGGATGTGCCAGTTCCCCGGAAATGAGACCGGCGCTGATCACGCATCGCCGGTCAGCGTGGGAGCGCGGCCGACCCTCCAGGGCCTGAGCCATCGGGGCCCGAGCCCGCTGCCTTCACGGGACTCCAGAATACTCGCTTCGGTTATCGGGAATAACTGGTCCCCAGCAATACCTGTTGACCCGACACAATTGCCTCGCCGCGGACTACGTAAGTGAAGCTGTAAGCCTGGATGGCACCTGTGGTCTCATAGGCGAGGATCCGTCCCGCGACGGAGTCTCCTCGGACGCTGAGATTTGTCACGACGTCCCTGGCGGTGAGGCGGTAACCGGAGATCATGCCTCTGTAAGAGGCGTACTGGCCATACCCGAGATTCTTTCCCCCGAGCTGCCATACTTTCTGCCAGTCGTGCTTGTTGATGGCTGCGAAAAACGACCTCACCACCGAACCGGGAGAAGCAGCGTCCGGCAGGGCGCTCCGAGTGGGTGCGACGGAGGGCGCACTGGGCGCCGGGGCGGTCGAGGGCACGCTCGTCGCTATCTGATATCCGACGAAGCTCACCACGATCGCTGAGATGCCCAGTACTGCCACTGCGGCCTTGGCGGCAGGGCGCATGCCGTGTACCCGGCGCTGCTCAATCTTTGTTCTGGCTTGGGTGATCCATTGCCGGAGGATCACGCGGTCGACCACCGTGATCCCGCTGCCCTCAGCGCGTGAGTGGGCTCCGGCGGTGGCCGTGGCGTTCGTCATCAGGATCCCTTTGCGTCCTTGGTGCCTGCCCGATGTGATGGTCCCTTCCAGGCCCCGGATCACTTCGGGACCGACGCTGGCCTTCTGACGCTTGCACTGGATGGCAACCGGGGTGCCATCCGGTGCGATCGCAGTGAGGTCTGCCCCGTGATCCTCCTTGGTGCTGCCGGTTATGACGACGTCTTTGCAGCCGAGAGCACGCAGGAGTTCAGCGCAGTATTCCTCGAATCCGGAGCCGGTCATGACGTCGAGCTTCTCGAACTGGGACATCTCATAGAGCGCCTGCTCCTGGCGCGCCTCAGCCGCGTCCCGCCGCCGGACGTAGCCGAGCCACCACGGCCCGACGATGACGGCGGCAAGCGCGGCGGCAAGTGCCCAGCCCTTGCTGGCCCCGTAGACCTCGCCGATATGCCATATCAGCGCGATGGCTATCAGAGCGCCCAGCGCCAGGGGGATGCATCCCCATTCAGCTATCCATCGCGGAATTACAGGGACTGTCGTCCCGGCGACCGCCACTGGATGTGGCCGGCCCTTGCGCGGCAGCGGTTGTCCCGCCTGCCTGCTGATGTCAGTCATATACGGAAACTAAACCGCGCCGCTGACATTCACGGCGTCGCCGCATAATCACGATGCGCGCGAGACAGGAGCGATGTAAACGGCCCCTCGTGACTGAAAATCAGCTCCCGGGCGACGGAGAGTGTTTTTGACAGGGAGCGACTCATGAGTTAGTGCCCGCACGGCTCCATTACCCTATCGCGGCCTTTGAACTGCCACTTTGCGGCTGGCTTCTGGTCAGGCTGCTCGTTTGGTACTCGTTGATCGGTCCGTCCAGGACCATTCGCCATGTGATTCTCGCCATCGCAAAGTCGACGGTCGCGGCCCGGTGGATCTGGGCTGGCGCCACTTCGCCGCCACGAGGCGCCGGCGTCAGCGCAGCAGCGTGCCGGGAGTCACGATCCCCGCGGCGCGCAGCGCCTTCGGCATGATCGTGGTGAGCGCGGCGAGCAACGGCCCGGCCGGACCAGGACATGCCCGGCCTGTGGGTTCGCCCGGCGCGCGCGGCCACCTGGTGCCGCAGCGCGAGTATCTCCACATCCTTGGCCGGCGGCGATCGGGCCAGCAACGCGAGCCAGGACAGCACGGTCACCAGCAGCCTGGATGCCAGCGCGACACACATGGGTGCCGATCGTCGGCGCTCTAGCCCCAAGTCAAACCAGCGGCCCAGTATTCGACCACTACAGGCGTTCAGCCCCGGTCTCGGATTGTGCTATGGCAGCACCGCGACCTCGTGGCGCAGCATCAGCAGCTCGGCGTCCTTTGAGGCCGATGAGCGCCAACAGCGCCATCCACTCGGCCAGCCGGACGAACATCAAGTAGAGGATCCTTATCCCGCAAGCCCGCGAGCCTGCCAGGCCGGCCACCGCAATAGCTGGCATACTCGCAGGTCAGCTGCCTACGCCCCTTTTTTTGCACCCCACAGGCGAGTGATCTGCAATCTGCTGCCTGGTGACTATGCAGATTGACTAGCGCTGCATAGTCACCAATAAACCTCTCTTAGCCATTTTGGGTGTTATTGAGCCGTTTTGCCCATGCACGGCGCCCGCGAGGAGCTAGATGGTGATTAGCCCGCGGCCGTTACCTGGTGCTTATCCCGGGAGATGCGGGCCCGGTTGCCGTATATATCACTGCCGGAGGGAGGGGCAGCATGCGCAGTGTCTGGACCTGACACAGCCCCGCCAGCCGATCCAGCGTGACCTTGAAGGAGGTGCCGTAAATGCGCGATACGTGGACTTAACCAGCCTTGATCGCGAATCGGCTAGGTGCGTGAACGTCATTCCCCGTGGCCCGCCCTGAGGCCGTTCCCGCGCTGGACCCCGGGACGGGCCACTATCGTTGTCGCGGATGCGGCGGATATGGATGCAGCGGAGTACGAAGACCTGGCCGGGCAGCTGTACGGCCTGCTGATCGCGGTGGAGGACCGGCTGGGCCGCGAGCAGGCGCGGTGGGTGCATCAGGTCATCGACGTGGGTGAGTACGGTTTGGCTCTGGAAGACATGACCGGCGGCCTGGCCCATGCCGGGGCGCCGGTCTCCGGCTGCGAGCGCGCGGCCATGCTGACCTTGGCCCGGAGGATGCAGATGGACGCCGTGGTCGCGTCCGCGCTCGGGTGTTGCCCGCGGGCCGGGCAGCCCGGCACCCCGGGCGGTCGCGGCATGGCCGAGAGCTGACCGCGTCGGGCGGCAGCGCGGCGCCGGCCGGCACTGACCGAGCAGGAGAGCATGATGCCGGAAGTCGTCCACCCGTTCGACGGGATCCCTGTCACGCTGCGGCCATGCCCGCCCTGGTGCACCGAGGGCCAGCATTTCGCCGACGATGAGGTGATCTACGCCGACCACGGCTACCACCACTACGGGACCGAGGTCGAGGTGCCAACTTCATACACGTTCGGGGGTATGACGGACGGGCCCCAGACGATCATCCGGGCGGTCCTGAAGTCCTGGACGCACCCGCTGGACGCCGACCCCGGGCTGGCCCTCATCGAACTCAACCTCGGGACTGCCGCCCAGCGCACCGACCTGAACGCGGAGATCACCCCGGCCGTGGCCCGGGCACTGCTTGACCTCGCGGCCACAGCCGAACCAGACGGGCCGCGGCAAGCCCATCGAGCCGACCGGACGACCCTGCCGGACGGCCGGACTAGCAGGAAGGAAGGTTCCGCCGCCGTGGCCAGGAGGGTAAGTGACGAGGAACTGCTCGCCGGCGCGCTGCACGCGCGGATCGAGCGCTGGCTGGAGCAGGAGGGCGTCTTTGCGGTCCTCGGGTTCGGCGAAATGGAGTTGGCCGGCGAACTGGACTGGGAGCCGGGCGCCGGCCCGGTGTACCTACGCCGGCTGGACGACGGCCAGGTATGGCGAGCCGATATCACGGTGACCGCCCGCCCGGCCGAGCCCGGGGAAGCAGGCGCCCGGTAGCGGCGGGCCGACACGCACTCTGGCGGGCCGGCCTCTCGTTGCCAATAGGCGATTCGGGTCAGGTCTGCCCGGGCGCTGGCCCGGGTTCGCCGCCGAGCCAGGTGTCGAGCTGCCAGGTACCAGGCCAGCCGGGTGGCAGCGCCAGGCGCTGGAGGACCTCTCCGGGGGTTTGGCCGGTGGCCGTGGCGCACCAATCGAGCAGGATCTGGGTGACGATTGCGTGCACCATGGTCTCGCGGCCCGCAGCAGCATCGAGGAGAGGACAGCCCACACGCACTTCAGGCCGGGCGGTAACACCCGGGCCTGCACCGATAGCGGTCAGCTATATGCCAGGTAGACGTCCGGTACATCAGGTGTGTGCCGGAGGTCGATGCCGCGCCTGCCGGGGCCCCAGGACCTACCGCGCCGCGTCGTGCCTTCAGTGGTCGATAGTCGTCAGTTGAGCAGGCGCCGCTATGGCCGGGTTGCTGGTGCCGCCGCTGGCCGGTACGTTCCGGTCAGGCTTGTGGCTCGGGACAGGTTGGGGAGCATGCCATGGAAGCGGTCGCCGTGGCCGAGGCGCTGGGGGAATGGGCACACGGGCAGGTCCTTGACTGCCGGGCGGGCGGTGGCCGGCGCGTGGTGGATGCCGGGTTGCTGCGCCGCTGCTGTGCCGAGCTCCGGGATGAGATCGATCCGCGGGGTGTACGGCTGAAAGGCGCCGTGGTCGCCGGGTCGCTGGACCTGGCCGGATTGGAGGTACCGTTCCCGCTGCGGTTCGACGACTGTGAGTTCGAAGCTCATCCTGGTGACCGGATCCCTGCAGAACCCGGGCGCCCGCGCCGCGATGCGTGCGACCACGGCCGCGGGCGTGGTTTTCACTACGCAAGGACCCCTCCGATCCCCCGGCACAGTCCCAGTCCCGGCCGGCAGCGCCCCGGATCCCGCATCTGGCGACGCATGCGGCGACGGCCAGGTCCGCTGCTTCAACCCGTTGCTGTACGCGATCGACACCGTGGTCCCGCTCATCTCACTCGACCAGCGGTCAACCTGGTACCCCGACGTCCACACCCGCGACGGCGCGCTGATGGAATGGTGGCTCAACGCCGCGACTGTGCTCGGCTGGCTCCTGACATCGATCTTCGTCCTGTCCCTCGCCAGCCTCGCGCGCTGACTGTGATAGCAACCTCACATCGGTCAGCCTGCCCATCCTTTGGATGAGGCCGCCGTTCCTGTCTTGTCGGCTACCGAGATCGTGCCCCCTGCGTAGCCGCACAGTCCTCATCGCGATGACCGGCATGTAGGGGCCGGGTCTAGTTGGCGAGAATTCAGCTAGTTGGCACATCGCCTGGCGCGTTGCTCAGGGCAGCATGTCGAGCACGGTGAGGGCGTCACGGGCGAACTGCTCGCCGTCTGGGGTCAGTCGCGCTGCGCATTTCTGACACGTCAACAGCCATAAAACTGGCTGGCGAAAACCCCATTTATGCGGGGCCTTCGCAGTTAGCCGGGTTCGTGGTGCGGGCGGGGGCCGCCGGGCCGGGGTGAGCCTTGCGGCTGCTGGCTCGCTGGGCGATGATCGCGGGTCTGGCCAGCAAGGCAATCGAGAGAATCGTGATCCACGCCCAGCCGGTCACGATAGTGATCCGCTGGATCAGGCCGGTCACATTAGGTGACGCGGCGCCCGTGGCCACGAAGAGAGCGGGGATCGCCACCGCCGTGAGCAATGAGTAGGCCGCCCATCCCGCGCGGCGGCACCAAAGGAATCGCCTGGCGATCACCAGGCACGCGACCGACAAGCCCAGGAACACAGGCAGGGAGGCCAGGTCATGGACAATGCCGTGCCAGGTGTGGTGGATGATCTGGCCCGGCTCGGGGTCTGGGTCGGTGACGAAGACCCCGGCAAGGACGAGGCCTGCGCCGTACGCGGTGACCAGGGCCGGTCCCCAGGCGGATCCAGGGCCGGGGTGCAAGACGCGTCGCAGCCCCGCAGCGAAGAGCGTCATCAGGATGCCCGTAAGCACGAAATTCACGATCTGGATCCAGCCCCCGGCGCCGAGGCTCAGGGTGCTTACCGTGTGGCGTTCGGCGTTGTAGCCGGAACGGGCCGTTCCCTCGATGAGGAAAGTGATCACGAACAGCGGCGCCCCGGCCGCGCCGCAGGTGAGCATGATCTGGGTCTGGCGGCGCCGTGCAGCGGGCATGAGGTTCCGCCGTGCAAATAGCAAGATGACCTCCTCGGCGTGCTACCGCGCGCCGTCCTGCGGGACAGGGCCACCAGGCCGCGAGGGGCGCCCGCTCCGGGGGTGCGGGGGCTCCAGCATCCTGGTGATGATCTCCGCGGCGGGGAAGTGCGCGGCTGCCTGGCGCGGGTAACTGAGCGCGAACCGGCTCAAGCCATCCAGGCATGCCCTGATGGCGATTACCAGCTGATCCGGGTCATCCGCGGCGACGTCCCCGGTGGCTTGCGCTTCTGCTATCAGCCGCAGCATTGCCTCTGCGACGGCGTCCCCCCGGGACTGGATGAGCTCCAGCAGGTCGCGTGGTGTCGCCGGGTCGTTCACGACATGGTGCAGCAGCAAGAACAACTCCGGTCGCGCTCGCCGCGCCTCGACCATTGTGGTGACCATGCCGTGCAGGCGCTGGGTGGCGCTGCCGGGCAGCGCCAGGGGCGGCCCTTCCGCATCCGCCTGCTGAATAGTCTCGGTCACCAGGGCACGGACAAGATCGTCCTTGTCACTGAAATAGCGGTACGGCAGCCCCTGGCTAACCCCTGCGGCAGCGGCAACATCTGCCATGGTCGCGGCCAGGCCCTTGCGGGCGAATGCCTTCCCGGCCCCTGCGAGGACCCGGGTCCGGGTCTCCTGACGGACCCGTTCGTTCTCGACCTCAGTGCGCGGCACAGCTACCTCTGTGATTCTTTGAATGAACAATTCATTCTTCCGCTGCAAGGCGACCCTGTCAAGGTGACTCGCCGAGACCGTGCACCAACTGGCGATACCGGCGGCGAGGCAAGCTCCGCCCGCTGTCAGCGCCGCTGCCCTGTAATCACGGGAGTGAGCTGATAGATGTTGTGCCGCTCCTGTCCCGCGGCTGGTGCGCCCCGCACGACGCCATCCCCCGAACTGGTCAGCCTCGCCCAGACGGCATCCCGGTGGCAGGACCAGATCGTGTGCGCCGTGCTTGCCGGCGTGACGACCGCCGGCAGTGAAAGCCTGAACCGCCTGGCCAAACTCGAAGCCGGGCTGGCCTGCGAGTTCCGCAACCCCGCCAGCCAGCAGCGCCGCGTCCGCGTCGCCTGCACCCGAGCCGCCCGCCGACCCCAGGACCGGGCACGCACCGTGACCGAACACGGACGCGAACCGTAACCGGCCCGCACCACGAACCCGGCCAACAGCGAAGGACCATCTATGCAGTTCCGGCAGTTGCCCAGCGGTACCGTCTTCACCGATCCGCCAACTGTGACTCCCAGCGTTAAATGGCGTGCGCTCGGAGCGTATCCGCCTGTTTCCCGGACTTTGTTGGCGTGGTCTGCCGGTTTTAGTTGGCGTGTTGGTACAGCTCCCAGTTTCTCCTGGCGTGCGGCTCCCGTGACGCCGGCCTCTTGCTGGCCGGTGCGCCATGCCGGGGCCGCGGGACTGCGCGGGGCCTTATTAGTAGGGGCGAGCGTGCGGGACCGGGGGGAAGCCGGTGAACAGCTCAGTCATCTCGACGCCGAGGACGCTGGCGATGGCGAACGCGCGGTCGACTGAGATCGCCTGGCCGGCGTGCTCGACTTGCGCGTAGAAGGACCGGCTCAGCCCGGCCTGCCTGGCCACGGCGGTCTGGGTCATGCCCCTGCTCTGCCGGATCTCGCGGAGCCGGGTGCCGAGGGCGATGCGGGCCTGCCGGGTGATGGCGTCGCGGTTGTCGTCGTTCACGTCCTGCACCCTCAAAACGGTAGCGGCCGTCCAGAGTGTTCTATATTTTAAACACTTATGATTTGTATTCTAGTCATGCCAGGCAGGGGGCAGCTGTGAGGCGGTCGGCTGCGCTGGCATCGGACCGCTGCGGCCTGACGGACCTGGCCCGGATGTGCCCGGTGACTGACGGCGATCGCCGTGATCTGGTCCTGGCCGCCGGGTGGAGCGGCCGGTGGATGAGCACGTGGAAGGTCGCCGGGAAGGAGGTGACCTGCCCGGTGGCGGGCATGGGCGGCTTCCCGGTGCCCGGCTGCGGGCCGGTAAGGCATTTCACCTGGTCAACTCGTCAGGGGCACCGGCCGGGATTGCAGAGCGTGACCGGCACCGGACGGCTGCACGGGTTCGAGAGCCATGCCGAGCAGCGCCTGCTGCTGGCCCTGGACTTCCTGGGCGTGCGCGAGGTGGTCTCGCAGCCGCACCGGATGCGGTTTGAGTCGGTGTCGGGACCGCGGGAGCATGTCCCCGATTTCCTGGCCGTCGCCGGCGAGGGCACGTGGCTGCTGGACGTGCGGCCCGCGGACCGGATCGAGGCAGCCGACCGAGTCAAGTTCGCCGCCTCGGCCGAGGCGGCGCTGGCCTGCGGATGGCGCTACGGCGTGGTCGGCGGCTGGCAGCCGCACGTGATAACCACCCTCGACACGCTGTCCGCGCAGCGCCGGCCGCTGAATGACCCGCTCGGCCTCGCTGGCGTGCTGCTCGCGGCAGCCGCCGGCGGCCCGGTCCGGTTCGCTGACCTGGCCGGGGCCGCCGGATACCCGGCGGTCGCCCGCGCGTTCGCGATCCACCTGATCTGGCACCGCGTCCTGGCCATCGACCTGGCCGAGCCGTTCGGGGACAGCTCCCTGGTCTGGCCCGGCACTGCCCGGGGCGCACGGGTGACCGGCACGGGCCGCGGTCCGGTCGAGCTGGCGGCCGGCTCCTGGCTGACGCTGGCCGGCACCCGGTGGCAGGTACGCGAGCTTGAGCCGCACGCCGGCCGGGTGCTGCTGCGACGCGACGACGGGCAGGAGCTGGCCACGACCATCCGGACGCTGGTCAATCGCAGTGACTGCCGGCCCGCCCCGGCCGCCGGCGCAAGCCTGCCGCATAGCCAGGGCCGTCAGCCGGCCGGGCTGGAGGATCTCACCGCCCGGCAGCGGGAGATGGTCGCCTCGCGCTACGCGCACCTGATGGAAGCAGAGACCGGCTACCGCGGCGGCAGCCCGCTGCAAGCCCTGCCGGGCGAACCCCGGGCCGCCTATGACCCGGCGGTCACCACGCTGCACCAGCGGCGGCTGGCCAAGGTCGCCGAGATGGCCGCACTGGGTACCGGTTCGGCCGCGATGCTGGGCCTGGCCCGGATCAGCGAGCGGACCCTGGTCCGGTGGGCCGGGCAGTGCCGCCGGCACGGGATCACCGGGTGCATCGACGGGCACTGGCTGCGGCGCAGCGGCGGTCGCTACTCAATCAGCGAGCAGCTCCGCGAGGCCATCTACGCGGTGCACGCCGAGTGCCTGCACCGGTCGCGGGTCTCGATGAAGACCAAGGAGCGGATGATCCGCCAGTACGTCCGGGAACGGTTCGGCCGCGAGGCGGCGGTCCCGTGCTATGAGACCCTGCGGACGGTGTGGATCGAGTGGTTCGGCCCTGGCGGCGCCCGGCAGCGGTATGCCCGGTCGGCGGCGAGCCTGCCGGTTACCGGCGAGCATGTGGTGATCCACCGGCCCGGTCAGGTGGTCGCGCTGGACACCAGCCCGCTGGGGGTGAAGGTCCGCGAGCACGTGTTCGGCGAGCCGGTGACCGCCTCCTTGACCCTGGCGCTGGATCTTTACACCCATTCGCTGGTCGCGTTCCGGCTCACCCTGGTCTCGGACACCTCGGTCGACGTGGCGATGCTGCTGCGGGACGTGATGATGCCGCTGCCGCTGCGCGCGGACTGGGGCCAGGACATGGAATGGCCCTACCCGGGCATCCCGGCGTCCCTGGTCGCCTCTTTCGCCGGGCACAAGGTCGCGGCCCTGCCGTTCTTCGCCCCCGAGACCGTCACCACCGACCACGGGTCGGTCTATAAGAACCACCACCTGATCGAGGTGCAGCGCGTGATCGGCGCGAACATCCTCCCGGCCAGGGTGCTGCGCCCGACCGACAAGCAGGCCGTCGAGCGGGCATTTTCCGGGATACAGTCGCTGCTGCTGGAGATGCTGCTGGGCTGGCGCGGGATCGACGCTGCTGACCGGGGCGCCGATCCCGAGGCCGACGCGGTGCTCACCGTGGCCCAGGCCGAGCACCTGATCGCGACCTGGACCGTGGCCGTGTGGCAGAACCGCGAGCTCGGCGAGTACGCCCCGGCGTGGGACCCGGGCACCCGGCACAGCCCGAACACGCTGTTCGCCGCGGCGATGGGACAGGGCGGGTTCGCGCTGCAGGTCCCGGCCCCGGAGCTGTATTACGAGCTGCTGCCGGTGCACCTGGTGAAGATCCACGGCCGCCGCGGGGTGAAGATCCGCGGGCTGTGGTATGACGGCCCGGCGCTGGACCCCTACCGGTCCGCCCTGTCGCCCCAGGGCGGCACGGCCAGGGACAAGTGGAAGATCCGCCGCGAGCCCCGCGACCGGCGTCAGGTGTTCTTCTGCGACCCGGTCACCCACGACTGGCACGCGCTGCGCTGGACCGGGCTGCCGCCCGAGGGCGAGGTGCCGTCCTTCAGCGACCTGCGCGCCGATGACCTGCTGCGCGCCGCCCGCGCGGCCGGGCTGCAGCCCCGGTCGGACGCCGAGCTGCTGCCGCTGCTGCTGGACCTGGTCGGCGGCCTGATCCCTGTCGATTCCTGGCCGACCCAGATGAGCCGCCAGCAGCGCACCGCGCACGCCCGCCAGAGCGCCCAGGCCGATCAGGCCGCCGCCGACCGTCCCGCTCCCGCCGAACAGGAAGCGTCAGGCCAGAGCGGGAACAACAGCGCCGCGGTCGTGCCGATGCGGTGGCGCGATCAGGCCCGCGATGCGGCCACCGCGGTGGACGCCGAGCGGCGCCGCCGCCGTGAGCAGGCGGCCGGCTCCAGGCCCGAGCCAGCACCGCTGATGCGGGACGCGCTGCGCCGCGGCAGCATGCTCCGCATCCCGGACGACGATCCCGGCGGGCCGCGGGGCACAGCCGGCGATGCCGGACGGGAGCGGCTGTGAGGTCCGCACCCGGAGAAGGCGCCGGCGATCCCGCCCCTTTCGTCCTTCCCGGGCCGCCGCCAGCACGCGAGACGCTGGACGGCTGGCAGCAGCGGCGGGCCGGCCGGGGCTCTTTCGTCCCGGCGCCGCGCCTGGACCGTGCCGCCTGGCAGGCACTGTCACCACGGCGGCGGATGCTCCATGACCTGCACCGCGCCGCCACCCACGCCAACCTCCCGCTGCAGCAGACCCCGATGAGCCAGGCGGTGACCCGGCTGCTGCGCGGCCGGATCGAGTCCAACGCCCTGAAGCACAAGCCGTCTACCCGCGCCGGGGTGATGATCACCGGCGGCGGCTACCAGGGCAAGACCGAGACCGCCTGCGAGGTCGCCGCCGGCTTCGAGGACGCCTGGCTGGAGCTGCACCACCACCTCAACCCCGCAGCGGTGCCCGGGACCCGGGACCTGCACGCCCCGGTCGCCTACGTGCAGACCCCGGTCACCGCCAAGCCGAAAAGCACCTGCAAGGCGATCCTGGGGTTCTACGGCGCCGACACCAGGAACATGGACCTGCCCGACCTGGTCCGCCAGGTCGCCGCGTCGATCCGCGACCACGGCACCAAGGCGCTGCTGCTGGACGACATTACCCGGCTTCGCATGCACCGGGCCGATGACCAGGACGTGCTGGACCTGATCCGCGCGTTCATGAGCATGCACGTCACTCTCGTGCTCATCGGGGTGGACATCCCCGGCTCCGGGCTGCTGCGCGAGGGCCGCCACGACCCGCGCACCGGGCAGTGGGCCTTCCCGCCGTCCCGGCACGCCGGCGTCCACGGCCTGGAGGCCACCCAGACCGAGCGGCGCTTCGACCTGGTCGAGCTGGACCGGTTCCGCTACGACACCCCGGCCCAGATCACCGCCTGGACGAGGCACCTGGCCGGCGTCGAGCAGCAGCTGCGGCTGATGCACGCCGGCCCCGGCATGCTCACCGGCGGCACCATGCCCGAATACCTCTACCGCCGCACCAGCGGCGTCGTCGGCCTGCTGGAGCGGCTGATCGAAGACGGCTGCCGGGAAGCCATCGGCACCGGCACCGAGCGCCTCACCCAGGCCCTCCTCGATAACGTGACGCTCAGCCTCCCCGACACGCAAAGCCGCGACGCCGGAGCGGGCGAGATTCCCGCCATCCCGCCTGGCGGCAGCGGGGCCGGCAAGCGCAAGCGCGGCCGCAGCACCGTCTTCGATGACCGCGGCCCGGCAGCCGAAACCGGAACCTGACCAGGAAGGACACCCCCGTGGACACGCTGAGCCCGCTTCCGCGCAGCCTGGACCCGCTGCCCGGCGAGTCCCTGCCCGGCTACCTGCTGCGGCTTGCCCACCGGCTCGGGCCGACCCCGGCCCGCATCATGCAGCTCACCGGCCTCACCGCCGCCTGCGACGGCCGCCACCCGGCCCGCCGGAGCCTGATGCTGCACCTGGACGAGGCGCCGGCTGCGGCTTTCGCGCGCGCCACCAGGCTGACCGCAGCCGAGGTCGCCGGCCTTTGCATGAGCAGCATGTCCGGACGGTATCCGTGGGCGGCTCAGCGGGTCACGGCCGACCAGTGGGGACCCCGGTCGCTCGCCAGCCCGTGGCTGTTCACCTCCGCGACCCGGTACTGCCCGCAGTGCCTGGCCGGAGACGGCAGCCCCGTCCAGCAGCAGCACGGCGGCGCCTGGCAGAAGGCATGGCGGCTGCCGGTCGTATTCGCCTGCCCGGTCCACCGGCGGCTGCTGGAACACCTGTGCCCGTCTTGCCGGCAGCCGGCCATGTCCGCGGCACCCGGAGCGCCAGCCTGGCTGATCCCGCGCGCCCTCGACGCCGGCCTGCACCCCGCCCAGTGCCGTGCCGTCCTACAGCCCCGGGCCGTCGGCCGGCATGCCCGCCCGTGCGGGGCCAGGCTCGATGCCCCGGCCCGGGACGGAAACCATTCCCTGGCCACCGATGACCTGCTCACCGTGCAGGACCGGCTGCTCCAGATGCTGAACCCCGGGGAGCCAGCGCGCAACATCATGAGCGTCGGCCAGCCGGCCACGCCCGCCCGGTACTTCGCCGACCTCCGGCTGGTCTGCAGCCTGCTCAACGGCACCTGGCCGCACAGCAGGAACCTGATCACCGGCCCCGGCACCGCCGGGGACCTCGACCAGTACATCGCCACCACCAGCGGCACCGGGCCCCGGCGGCACACGCTCTGCGACACCCCGCCGCTGGACCCGCGTCCCGGCGCCGCCCTCATCACCGCCGCCGTCGGCATCCTCGCCGGCGATGACCTGCGGGCCCTCGGCGAGCTCCTGGCGCCTGCCCGGGACGGCGCCAGCCGCAAAACCCCGCGCGGCCGGTGGCTCCGCCGTTACCAGCGCGCCGGGCACGACTGCTCGAGCGGATTCCGGAACGCCCTCGAGCCCCTGACCGGCAGATTCCAGCGCACAGACCGGCGCGCACGCGGACGCCGGGCACCCGCCCCGCAGGTCACCTTCGCTCCCGAGCATGTCCCCGAGCACCTGCAGGACGACTGGTATGACCAGCACTTCCGCCATATCGGCGGGAACACCCGGCTGCGCCGCCGCGCCGCCGCCCTCCGCCTGGTCCAGATGTCCGCGGGCGGCTCGCTCGCCGAGGCCGCTGCCTACCTCGGCATCGGCCACCGCTACCTCAAAGCATCCCCCGGATCAGCAGCCTTCACCCACGACCCTGCCGAGTTCCGCCTCGCGGTGCATGCGCTCGCCCGGCAGCTCAGCGCTGCCCCTGGCCTGGTCAACTACAAGCACCGCAGAGACACCCTCGGCAACTGGTGCATCGACCCGGAAACCTGGCAGGACATCCTCAGCCAGCTGCCCCCGACCACAGGACCGTTCCAGCCCGAGCTCAGCGACTGCAAGCGCCAGTTCGCCTCCGAAGCCGTCTGGGCACGCGTCACCCAGGGCGAGCACCTCCTGGCACCCCGCATCATCGAGAGCCAGATGGCAGCAGGAGACCCCACCTGGCACCGGCGACGCGACAACATGTGGCACTTCTACAACGCCAGCCCGGCCAAACCGCACTACGCCGCCCTCAGGGAAACCCTCAGCGCGCACGCCGACCGCCTCGCCGCAGCCATCGACCGCCCGGCCGTGCCAGACCGAGCCCCGCCCCCGCCAGGAAAGGCGCAGTGCGGGCAGGACCCGCATGGCAAGCTGATGCCCCATGATCGATGAATTCGCCAAAGAGCACCTGCACGACCATCTGCGCTGGGTCCGCGAGGCGCTGGTCTGGAAGCTCGACGGGCTCGGCGAGTACGACATCCGCCGCCCCCTGACCTCCACCGGGACCAACCTCCTCGGCCTGGTCAAGCACCTGGCGGTCTGGGAGTCCAGGTACTTCGGCGAGGTCTTCGCCCGGCCTTTCCCCGAGCCCCTGCCCCGGTGGGACGACGACGCCGCGAACGACGCCGCATTCTGGGCCGCCGGGCACGAGACCCGCGACGACATCGTCGGCCTCTACCAGCGCGTGTGGCAGCACACGGACGCGACGATCAACGCCCTCGCCATCGACGCCCCCGGCTACGTGCCCTGGTGGGACGACCACGTGAAGCTGTTCAACATCATGGTCCACATGCTCTCCGACACCACCCGGCACGCCGGGCACGCCGACATCCTGCGCGAGCAGATCGACGGCACAGTCGGGATGACCGCGAAAAGCACCGCCCTGCACGGACACGACAGCGCCTTCTGGGCAGCCCGGCACGCGACGATCGAGCAGGCCGCCAGGGCAGCCGACCCGGCCAGCGCCCCACCGCAACCGCGCTGAACCGCACACTCCGGCCATCGACGCGACGCCAGCTGAGCGCCCATCACGATCATCATGACGGCAAAGGCCGGCACACCCACGCCAGATAAACCTGGGAAACGCCATTTAACGCTGGGAGTCACACCAACTAGCTGAAAAATCGCCAAGTAGCGCCAACTAGCTTCGCCGATTCGCCAAGTAAATCTGACCCCTACAGGCGGCTGTAGGGATCGCGCGAACATGAACACTCTGAACTGGAGTTTTCGGGGTAGTTGAACAGCCGTTGACGGGGCCTGGCTGCCGGTATGTGAACAATCCCGGCTGGCGTCAGCGTGACGTTCCGTGATTGTCATGCTTGTCCTGCCGTGGCTGGCGAGTGATCCTGGCATGGGGCCCAACATCGGGGGCGATTGCCAACTACCTGCCTGGCCGCCGAGGTGGGGGGGGCGGCCGGCGGCGGGCTGGCCGTTGTCTTCCTTCGGGGTGCGGCCCGCGCTGGCCGTTGACGCGGCCACGTTCACCGCCTCCGGCCTGCTGGTCGGCCTGGGCACCCGCGCCCGGCCTGCCGCGGCCGGGCCCGGCCCGGGGCAGGGCTCGCCGCTGGGGGCGGGGGCCCGGTCGCGGCCGGGCTGGTGCTGGCCTCGACGTCCGCGGCCACGATGATCGCCATGCCGCTGTTCAGCCGGTTCGTGCGACCGCGGCGCCGCCTCCCCGTGATGGGTCCGCTGGCCACGGCGGCGTGCGCGGTCCTGGCACTGACGGTCCTGCGCCCGGGCCTGGCCGGTTCGCTGGTCATCTTCTCCGCCTCGGCCGCGTTCGGCGCCTATCAGATCGCCGTCAACACCGCCTTCGTAGTCCAGGCTCCCGACCAGCAGCGGTCACAGGCATTCGGCGTTGCCGCCACGGGAATCGCCGTCGTGCAAGGTGCCTCGTTCCTGGCGGCGGGCGCCGCCGCGCAGCTAGTGACCCCGGCCGCAGTCATCGCCGCGGCGGGCTGTCTCGGCGCGGCCGGGGCCGCGGCGCTGACGCACAGCTGGCGCCGCCAGTCCCCGCCGGCCGGCCGCCATGAAGCTGTCCGCCGTCCGTATCCGGGTCACCTTGCCCGCGAAAACCGGGCCGGCTAACCCACCGCAGCGGAGGAACTATTTGCTATTACATGCTTACAAGACGTTGCCGGATCGGGAGGGCCGGAGCGGATTCCGGGCCGCGCACTTCCGGGCATACCGGGACCACGCTTCATTCCGGGCTGCACCGAACTTCACAAGAGAACCGCGCGATGGGCGACACCTGACAGTACCGCCACGCAGCCGCAACCAGACGGGCCCCGGCTACTACACAGGCGAAGCGCGCCGTCACCGGCACAGGACCCGGAAACCCCGGCCCGCCGACGGCCCTGGCCTGTCCGGAGCGGGAGGGAAACCAGTTTTCATCCGCCACGGCAGGGGAGACCGGCGCGCCACGATCACCGAGGCCTGGGCTGACGCGTCCTCTGCACTGCTGGGCGCCCGTGTGCGGCGAGGCTACTTCCGGCGGGAAAGCTATACATGCTAGGCGCTCACGGCCCGCAGTTCGAACCAGGTCGTCGTGCGACAACCGTGCTGCCAGCAGCCCCAGCGTCCGGCAAGAGCGTTCACGAGCTGAAGCCCCCTGCCGTCCTCGGCCTGGCTGTCGCCTTGCTGCAACACCGGCAGACCAGGGCCGCTGCGGTCAGTGACTTCCACGAGCAGGCCGTCTGCCCCGGCGGTCACGGTGACCGTGATCGTCTGGCCCGGAAGGCTCGAGTCACTATGCCGCACGCTGTTGGCGACCAGCTCGCCGGCAAGGAGCACCGCCGTTTCCCCGCAGGGATGCTGAGCGCCGAGTATCGCAGCCACGAACGCGCGGGCAACGCAGACACGCTCGGCCCGCCCGGAAATGGTCACGCTCTCCCCCGCTGGCGATGCCCCGTTCACCGGCGGCTCCTTTCGCAGTCGTTCGGCCGTGCTGCCCGGGAAAGGCCGGCTGCCGCAATGCGTGGCCAATTACGGGCAGGACGGATGAACGCGTGCCTTGGCAATGAACGTCAAGTCCGCCGCCCTAACCACCACACCCAGTCTGTTACACGGGTGAAGAGTTCCCGTATCCCAGGACACAACCGGACAAGGAGACACTCTTCGGCACCGGTATCTGCAGAACCCGCAGCCATGCCGGGCAAGCCCGGTCCGGGTTGCCTGCGGGCCCGCACCGCCGTGAGCGGCAGGGCAGCTCCAGGCGCTACGCTGCCCGCTCCGCATCTGATGCCGTCCAGCCGCATTCCCGGTTGCGCCCGCCGTTGACGCGCTAGGGGCATCATAATTTCACGCGCTAATGCCATATAATGGTCCTCACATAGAAATGGCTCTGACCCAGACGGAGAATAACGATGGCGCAGAAGATTCAGACCCTCTTCATCGACGACCTCGATGGCAGCACGGCCGACGGAACAGTTCGCTTTGCCCTGGACGGCACACAATACGAAATCGACCTGAACGCGGCCCACGCCCAGGAACTGCGGACCAGCCTGGCTCCCTTTACCCGGGCAGCGCGGAAGGTGGCCGGCACCGCCCGGCGGCAAACCCGCAACCCGGGCAAGGCCGCTGCGAACGGGCTCAGCACCACGGAGATCCGCGACTGGGCTAAGGCAAACGGCTTCGACATAAAAGACCGTGGCCGCGTCCCGGCAGACGTGATCGCCAAGTTCCGGGCCGCCACCGGAAAGTAGATCCCCTGGCACCCTCCCAGCCCGATCACGGCACCCTGGCCGCCGCCGACCAGCCGCAAGCCCCACCCCGGCTACGCCAGGCCCTGGCCGCGATCGACCGCCACGTCGAGGACTACGTCACCCGGGCACGACTCAAACCCGCGGCTTGAAAACATGACTCTTGTGTTCAGAATCCCGGACCCAAAGCTCTAGGGGCATATCGGTTCATACGCCAAGCCTTTGACGTATTCAGCCCATTCTGCGCGGGTGAGGGATCGCCTCGCGGTGGTGCATAGCTGTTGGGCGACGTTGACGAGGTAGGTCACATTCCAAAGCTGCACTGCTCCGTCGCTGGTGGTTGCGGCCAGTGTCTGCCCGTCCGGGCTGAATGCGATCGACATGACAGCGCCACTGCTGCTGTCGCTGGTGATCAGGGGGTTCCCGATTTCCTGATCAGTGGCTATATCCCACAGTTGCACGGTTCCGTTGGCGTTGCCGATGGCCAGGACTTGGCTGTCTGGGCTGATTGCTACCGCGTAAACCAGGTCGTCGGGATTCTTGTTGCTGGAGAAGGGAGCACCGATTTGCTGGCGGCTCGGTATGTGCCACAACTGAAGCGTGAGGCCGTTGCTGACGGCCAGCAGGCGGCCAGCCGAGCTGAACGTCGCGGAGCTGTACGCGTTGTCTTCGGCGCCGAAGGGGCCTTGGATCTGCTTGCGTGCGGCCACATCCCACACCACGGTACCGCTAGGTGACCCGGCGGCGAGGGTCTTGCCGTCCGGGCTGAATGCCAGTGATGTGATCGGGCAACCGGAGCCGATGCCTACGCCAGCGAGAGAGCCTGTCCTAGTCCGGGTAGTCACATTCCACAGCTGCACCGCTGAAAAGTTGCCGCCGACGGCTAGAGTATGACCGTCCGGGCTGAACGCAAGAGATTCTATTTCGAAAGGGAGGCCGCCGAGGCGGATATCGCCGAGGCGGCGCCTGGTGGCCGTGTCCCATAGCGTTATTTCGTTGCTCGGCCCGGCTGGGAGACTGCTGGCCATGGCCAGCAGTCTCCCAGCCGGGCTGAGCGCCGCCACCATGACCTGGCCGATGCCAGCCAGCAGAGGACTGCCGATCTGGCGGCGGTTAGCCGCGCGCCATAGAATGGCGCCATTCGCGGTGACGGCGGTAATGATTTTCCCGTCAGGGGTGAACGCCACCGAAACACCTTGGGATTGCCTGATTCCGGCACCGGTGAGCGTGGCGGTTTGGAGCAGGCGGGTCATATCCCAGATCCGGATGGTGCCGTCGAAGTTGGCGCTTGCCAGGGTCGTACCGTCCCGGCTGATCGCGGCGGAGTAGACGGAACCGCCGCCGCTGCTGAGCGGGCTGCCGAGCTGCTCGTGCGTAGCTACACCCCACAGTCGTACTGTGCCGTCATTGCCGGCAGTGATCAGGACTGTCCCGCCGCGAGCGAAGGCGACCGAGTTGACCGCATCAGCACTGTCGTTGAGCGGGGCGCCGATCTGCTGGTCAGTCGCGACGTCCCAGAGCCGGACTATTCCGGCACCGGTGACGCTGGCCAGAGTTCTCCCGTTCGGACTGAACGCGACGAAATCGGCGGCAGGCGAGAGGCTGCTGGTGCTGCTTGGGAGAAGGATCGCGATTTGCTGGCCGGTGGCGACGTCCCATAGCGCGATTTGGTCCTCGTCGCTGACGGTAGCTAGCACTTTCCCGTCTGGGCTGAATGCCACAGAGGCCACCGGCTGAGTGCCGGTAACGATACGGCTGCGGATCTGCCTGCGGGTAGCGACATCCCACAGCCGGACCGTGCCGTCGCCGCTGGCGGTGGCCAGGATCTTTCCGTCCGGGCTGAACGCCATCGCATCGACTTGCTCGGTGTGCGCGATGATGACAGCACTCGCATTGACCGGTTTGCCCGTCTGCTTAACACTCGCGGCGTCCCAGAACTGCACGAAGCCAGCGTCGGTGGCTACGGCTAGTGTCCTGCCGTCCGGACTGAACGCGATAGCGTCGACAACACCGCCGAGCGGTTTACCCAGCTCGCGGCGGGTGGCAGTGTCCCATAGCTGTACGACGCCTGCTTGGGAGAGGCTGGCTAGTACCGGCCCGCGCCCGAACGCCACGGTGGTGATTTCCTGCCTCGAAACGGTCAAGGTAACTGTGGCCGGCAATGATGCGGCTTCCAGCATTGCGTAACCGGCCGCGCTAGTTGGATCGATCCGCCATGCTGCCACGCTCTCTAGCCGGGACAGCGTCCCGTTAGTATCGCCTGTCGCTTCGCTCTCGCTGATCAGTTGCGCGGAGACCGCTTCGTTCCGCTGGCTGACCGCGGCTTGGTCCTCGCGGCGCACCACAAACACCAGCGAGGCCAGCCCGGTGATCAGGGCAAGCAGCAGCGCGACAAGTGCCTGGCGCCTCCGTCCCCTGCTGCGCTCAGCGCGTTGACTGGCACGGAAGAATTCCTGATCGGTTTTGCTCAGCGGCGGGTGCCGGGTGGGGGCCACGCTGATCCTGGCGACCGTTTCGGCGGCTTCGGACAGCACGGCACCGGTATACAGGTAAGACGGCTCGCGCGAACCGCGTATCCAGTCGCTGGCCGCTGAGTGCATCCGGGTCCGCACGATCCGATCAGCCTGGGCGTCGGCAAGCCAGGAATCACGCAGCAGCGGCCACGCGTCCAGCAGCACCTCATGACTGATTTCCACCGTGTCCGCAGCCAGCGTCAGCAGGCGCTCTCCGGCGAATACCTCTAGGACTGCCGCTACATCCCGCGCACCAGCCTCGTCCTTGCCCTCGGTCAGTTCAGAGCGGGCCGCCCGGTCAGCGGTGCTGACACTATCCGCGGTAGTTGCGACCAGCAGAGTGAAGACCTGCCGGGCGGCGGTCCGCTGAGCGGCCGTGAGGCGCTCATAGGCACGCTCCGCGCTTGCAGCCACCGCCCCCTCAATACCGCCCGTACGCTCATAATCGGCGAGAGTCAGCGTCTTTCCTGTCCGGTTACGCCACGCCTGGTCCAGCGCGTATGACAACAATGGCAGCACCCCGGCACCAGGCTGCTCCGCACGACCAGAACCGCCCGACGCGCGGCCGATGGCCTCTCGGAGCAACGTCTCCACGAGCGCGTCGTCCACGCGTGAACCGGCTATCCGTGCCGGCTCTGTGATAGCCATCCGCAACTGCCGTTCGGTCATAGCCGTCAGCAGGTACCGGCCCTGGACCGTGTCAGCCAGCAGCCGGTAGTCCGCACACCGAGCCTCGAAATCGGCCCGCACGCCAAGAACAACCAGGGCCGCCGGTTCTTGCTGCTGGTCGTGCCCGGAATGGGCGGCCGCGTACAAGGCGGTGAGGAACGCCTGCCGCTCCTCTTCATCGGGACACTGACTGAACAACTGCTCGAACTGGTCAACCACGATCAGCAACCGCGGCTGCCGCCCCTCCCGCCGCGACAGCGGACCGGGCGGATCACCTGCCGGGCCGCCACGACGGGCAAAGGCCGCCTGGCGCGCCGTCAGCGCGAACCGAGCCGGGCTGATGTCCAGCCCGCGCCGCACCGCCGCAGCGTCAGCACCTGCCAGCGCCGCCACTCGCACTGCCAGCTCATCCAGCGGCGCACGCGTAGGCGTGAACACCACGCACGGCCACCGCGCGGCCTCAGGCACCGATGCCAACCCTGTCCCACGCAGGCGTGCCAGCACGCCAGCCCGGAGCAGTGACGACTTGCCCGCGCCCGATACCCCGGAAACCATCAGCAGGCCCGGCCTGTCCAGCAATCGCCGCATCCGTTCCAACACGCGAGAAGCCTCGACCTCGCGCCCGAAGTAGAACGCGGCATCACGCTCCTCGAACGCGCCCAGCCCCCGGTACGCGGAGTCAATAGCCCCCGAGGCGCTGACCAGCGGTGGCGGTGCCACCCCGTCCGTCCAGGTCAGCTGGTTATAGGTATAGATGATCTGGGTATTGCCGTCACCGACCTGTACGCCGGTCGCACTCCGGGCATCAACCCGCCGCGCACCTTCGGGATCTGGGCCGGTCGGCAGATCTTCGTTATCGGCCATAGGGAACCTCTCCGGGCAGCCCTCCTGTGCTCAGCGGCCTCCCGGTCCCGGTATCAGTTCCTCTGGCCGCGCGAACTCTTACCGAATAGGACGACATCTGATCCGGCACCGAACCGGCATCACCAGCTGGACCAAAGCGAGTCTCAGGCTCTAAGCCACCCGGCGGCATGTTCACGACGATATGCTGGCTGTTCCGCTCCCCGACCTGGACCCCGTACGCCCCGCCCGCATCCACCGAGTATTTCCCAGCCGCTGACCCGGCTTCATCTACCAAGCTCATAACCGCTCGCGCCGCCGCCAGCAGATCCTCATCGCTATCCGCTGCAGCAGCGGCCAGCTCTGCTTCAAGGGGTGCTTGCCATGTACCGGGAGCTGCCTCATGCCTTGCAAGCACGAACTCACCATCAGGCCGCCCGGCAAGCCGCTTCCGCACCAGCGCCTTCAGCCCCGCATAAGCATCCGTAACCGCCGAAGATGCAGTGTCCCTAGCCCCCAGAGCCGCACCAGCCGCCAAGGCCGTCCCAATCAACGCAACTGGATCCATCCCCACCCTCCCGGACATCCCTGCTAGCGTAAGGGTAATCTCGCCCGCGTCGCCACAAAAAGGCCATCAATACACTAAATCCCCACCGCAAACTCTATGCCTCGGCGGCGATGGTCATGGACGACCGGGCGACGCAGCAAACCCGCCCGGAGGCGGCGCACAGCCACCTGCCGACGTAACGCATGCCCATTGCTGTAGAACGGTCCTGCGGTCTTCTCGAATCTGGCTATTCCCGCTGGCAGTAGCGGATTCTGTTCCATACATCTGCATCGTGTAGCGGAAACTCACCAGGCAGAGACTATGGCCACGTCCCTAGAGATGGTGTATCGAATGGCCACCTCGCGACCTATTTCCAGTTAAGCAGGAATTGCCCCAATTGTCAATCCAGCCTCACTAGTGATATCCTGCCCCATGTCCGGCCGGGCGGCCTTGCGGCAGGCGGCGAGGATTTCCAGGCCCGTATAGCGGCGGGATTCGGTCCATTCGTCGTCCTGCTCGGCCAGCACCGCGCCGACCAGGCGGACGATGGCGCCCCGGCCGGGGAAGATGCCGACCACGTCGGTTCTCCTGCGGATTTCCTTATTGAGGCGCTCCTTTATCCGGCCCTGGCGGGCGCGTCAAGCTTGTGCGGCGTTGGCGCTGGTCAGCGTTCGAGCCGGGCAAGGTGGTCGGCGAGTGCGTCTGCGACGCGGGCGTGCCGGGCGGCTTCGCTGTCCCAGCCGCGGGATTGAGCGTCGGCGTGGAGGTGTTCGACGTCGGTGAGTTGACCGCCGAGTGTGGGTGCGAATTCGGGTCCGGTGACAAAGTTGTCGCAGGTCTCGCCACAACTGCGACAAATTCGTCATGTCCGGCACCGACCTGCTCTACTGGCGGCGCAAGCAGGAACAGTGGCGGGCCATCGCCGAGCGCGCGCCCGACGACGCCACCGCCGACTACCTCCACCTGTGGGGTGCCAAAACCGTGTTCGCAGTCTCTGGCTAACAGCTATCCGAAGCGGACGGCGGATTCACCGGCCGCGAGATGGGCCGTAGGTCTATGAAAGGCGCACAACAGGTACACCGGAGGCCCAGCTCGCGGACCATGAACAAATAGACGAGACGGATCAGCACGACCAACGAACGTAAAGCAGCAGGTGAGACCTCGCATGGGGTTTGGCACAGCACAGGCTGCTAGGATCATGCAGGCCGAATGACCAGCCAGAATGCGGACGGGCCGACTGAGTCGGCTGACTAGCGATGATTGCCTGCCATAGCTGTCCCTGGTCCAGGACGGCCTGCTGCCGGATCATGACCGCCTCGGCCGCCCGGTGCTGGCTGCCGGCGGGCAGGTCAGCGTCGGAGCTGGCCATTTCCTGGGCGTAGGTTTCGCTTTGCAGCAGGGCCGGGATCCGCTGGGATTCGTAGACCAGCAACCGGGAGGCGGCTGTCTCCAGGCCCAGGAAATCGCACATGTCGGCCGGGAAGACGTCGGCGTACTCATTCCACCAGCCGCGCCTGGCGCGCCGACCGGCTATGACCTCCAGCACCCCCGCTCGTCGGCGTCTACGCCGTACTCCTTAAGCAGGATCCGCAGCTCCAGCCCGCGGATGCCTCGGATGCCGCTCTCGATCCTGCTGATCTTGGACCGGCCGCAGTCCAGGACGCCGGCCGCGTCCTCTAGTTGATAGCCGATCATCTCCCGGTAGCGGCGCAGCGCCGCTCCCAATACCCTGGCCCGCAGGGTCGTTCCGCTAGCCATAGTTGTCCGCCTTCGGCGCGGTGACCTGTCCAGTACCTGGGGAGCTGGCCACGCGTCGACATGCCTGCTACTGCCAGGTGCTAAGCGCAGTGCGCGCAGACCGGCGGACCGTGCTCGGACGCATCCACGCCTGGCTCGACGGCGGATGTCAAGCCAGGGTGACGCCTCGGCGCACGCTCCACGCGAGACGGCGGTGGCCGGGAGGCTTGATGCGTGCGGCCGAGTCGGGCGTCCCTCGTCGCTGGCGCCGCGACCGCGCGGCAATGATGGAACCTGCTGCCTCGGTCTGTACCAGGCCAGGCCTAAAGGCGCGCTCCCTTCGCCCATCACGGCGTGGACCGGGTTCCATCAGCGGCTTTCCTCAGCCGGGATGCTCGCTGCTGGAGCGGGAAGGCGTTTGCGGCGTCGCCTAGTGCGCGGTACGTGGCGGCGAGGCATTCGAGGCGGATGGCGACATCTGGGTGATCGGGGCCGAGCGCGGCCTCGGTTATCCGCAATGCGCGCTGGTCCACGGGAAGCGCGGCTTCGGGGCGGCCGAGGGCGCTGTAGGTGGCCGCGAGATTCGCCAGGCGGATGGCGACCGCCGGGTGATCAGGGCCGAGCGCGGCCTCGGTGACTGGCAGGGCCTGTTTTGCCAGCGGGAGCGCCTCCGCCGGCTGTCCTAGGTCACGGTAGGTCGCGGCGAGGTTCGCCAGCCGGATGCCCATATCGGGATGACGGAGGCCGAGCGCTGCTTCGGTGATCTGCAGCGCTCGCTGTTCCAGTGGAAGTGCGTCATGCGGCCGTCCGAGGGCACGGTATGGACCCCTACCGGTCTCGTAGACACCGGAGCCGGTGCCCGCGGCAGATTACTCAACTGCGCTGTGATGTTCACCTGCTCCGGACGCGGGATACCGCTGGCCGGCAGGACGACCGTCCGCGCCTGGATCGCGGCGTAGTCCCCGGTTACCACGATCCCGGAAAGGACCTGGGCGGCAATCGACTGCTCGCCAGGTGCCGACACCGGCGAGCCCGGAAGATCCGTCACCTCAGACCTGCTACCGGATTGAGGTGTTGTCGCCAGTTGCCGCTACACCGGAGATGGGTCTGGGCGGCAATCGACCGCTCGCCGGATGCCGTCACGGTCACCACCGCTCCGGCAAGCAGGGTCTGAACATCGGCTGCCAGCGCCGGGTCGGTTGCCAGCGCCCTGCGCACGGCCAGCCGCAGGGAAGCTACAGCATCATCGTCTCGCGGGTACAGGACCAGATTCTGCACCGGCTCGGGCAGTTCCTGGTGCTCGCCGCGGATCCCGAAGACACGCTGAAGGAGACGACGGCCCAGCCCTACCGTGGCGTCAGCCGCGTCATCGCGCACCTTCGCCAGGACAGCGCCGCCGTACGCGGCTGCCGCCGCCGTCATGTACGGCACCGCCTGCCCGGCCAGCAGCACGACATCATCAATCATCGCGACAGCACCTTCCCCGGGCCATAACAACGCGATCGTTATCAAGTATCGCCTGGTATTCCGCGGAGTCGATCCAATGCCGGCTGCGCTCGCGTGAGCCAGACTCAATAGGGGTTCCGTCGAGGGGTGAGATCCTGTCATCGGAGCCCCCGCACTCCGCGCGACACCCAGCCAAACCCGAATTAGCGCGCTTTGCTCGGGCAGCGCACTTATTCGAAGCACACTTATTCCCCGAGATTTACGGATAGAGATCTGGCCACTCGCCGCTGTGCCGCCCTATCGTCAGGGGGAGTTGCTGACGGTGTCGGGAGGAGCAGTGCCGGAGTTTCGCCTGTTCTCCGACGATGAGATCGCCGCGAACGCGGCCGATGCAGTCTCGGCTGCCATCGCAGCCGGAGCGCGACCTGAAGAAGCGATCCGGCGGTCAGCGGAAGCCAGTGCTGATCTGTTCATCGAGCGCCTCACCGATCACATGCAAGAGCAAGCCCCCCTGGTCGCCGGCCGCAGGGATGCTGGGATAGCACGGCTCGCGGAAACGTGGGGAGTCGCTTTGGATATGTACTACGCCGTCACCGTGGCAGCAGCGGAACTCGGAACGCTGTGCTCGATGCGGCGCAATGAGGCGCACACTAGCGCCGAGAGCGTCTCATCAGCGGTCGCGCTGCTGCACGCCAGGGCTTGCCAGACCGCGCTGGAGGTGCACGCGCTGCTGGCGGCCGGCTTCGCCGGCGGCGCGTACGCCCGCTATCGGACCCTGCACGAACTCGCCGTGACCACCGCCGTGATTGCCGAGTACGGCCGCATGCCCGCGCATGCCGATCTCGCCGACCGTTACCTCAGCCACGCCAACATCGAGCATTATCAGCAGGCCAAGCAATACCAGCGCTTTAGCCCTCATCTCGGATGGCAGCCCTTCAGCAAGGAAACCATGCGGGAACTCCGGAGAGAATACGATCGCCTCACCTCGCGCTACGGCCGCTCCTACCGAGAGCCTTACGGGTGGGCCGACGGCCTGATCAAGCCGCCGCTGACCTTCGCCCGTCTGGAGGCCAAAGCCAACATGGATGTCCTGCGCTACCTTTACGTCACCGGAAGTCACCTTGTCCACGCCAGCGCCCATGGCCTGCGCATGACCCTGGTGCCCGCCCAGAACGCGGCATCCGCCGGCATGGTCGGCGGGCCGTCGGACACGCGCCTGGCCCAGCCGGCCCAGGCATCACTCAATGCCCTCCTCGACATCACCGCCGGGCTCGTCCTGCACGGCGGGCCTCCAGACGACGCGATGATCCTGCTCAACCTCGCCGCGCTGAACGAACTGCGCAGCCGTACGCTCCAGTTGCTCGGGCAGGCAGAAACCGACAAGGCGGTCTGACCCCGCCCAATCTCCCTTCTTGGCGCCGAGGGAGGGCCGGAAGCAGCGCGGTAGCCGTCGTCTGCGCGCGGGCCTGTCTGCGCTGGCCGGGGTTCTACCAGTCCCGTGGCGGGTCGGATTGAATGCCTGACCCTTGGTCGCATCCCACGCGGCCAGGGGTCGGCGTCGGCCCCGGGCGGGGTCGCCGGGGTCGATGTCCAGCGACTGGAACCCTTCGCCGCGCAGGTGTCGGGTGAGTGCCTGGAGCGGTGGCCGAGTTGTGGCGGCGGTATCCCGGCCACTAGTGGCGGGTGGTCACGTACACATGCCTGACGGCTGCGGCGAAGAACCAGTCGCGGGCCCGCTCGGTCACGCAGATTTCGGATCCGAACGCGGCTCTCGTCGCAGCCGCAATGGTAGGTGGCGTTCGGGCCGTGCTGCAGGCTGGCGCACGCCCAGGCGTGTTCGTGGACGTCCGGTCCGGGGCTGTTGTCTCCGGCTCGGTGCCTGTCAAACTCGATGAGACATCAAGCTGCTTGTGCGGTTTGTGGTGGGGTGCTGGTCTCGATGGTGGCGGGTGGCTCGTTGATCCACACCTTGACGGGCAGGATCTTGGGCTGCGGGCATC
>Ga0335075_10001475_pt1 | contig 38714 bp, 26 predicted proteins | sample Lox_Sample_24_FD_206723 | JGI IMG/M metagenome (GOLD analysis project Ga0335075, IMG submission 206723) | Soil microbial communities from Loxahatchee National Wildlife Refuge, Florida, United States - Lox_Sample_2.4 | ecosystem: Environmental > Terrestrial > Soil > Wetlands | place: USA... | reverse complement strand
CATCACCCGCACGATGCTGTTCGAGGAGGTATGGGGTTACCGTTACGATCCGCAGACCAATGTCATCGACGTCCACATCGGCAAGCTGCGCCGCAAGCTGGAGGAGGGCGGGCGAGCCCAGATCATCCATACAATTCGCGGCTCGGGCTATGTTCTCCGTGCGGCTGACTGAGCTGCCGCGGACGACGAGCTTTCGGCTCGCGATGCTGTTCGCGGGCCTCTTTGGCTTGGCCGCGCTGCTGCTGTTCGGGTTCCTCTATTGGCGCACTGCCGGCTACATATCGATGAACGTCGATGCCTGGCTCGCGCGGGAAACGGCCGCTCGGGCGCTGAGCTCGGCCTCTGAGCTCGAAACCTTGCTCGACGCCAGGGCCAGGATCGACCCCGACGGCAGGACGCTGATCGCGCTCTTCAATCCCGACGGCAGCCGGCTTGCCGGCAACAGGGCGCGCTTGCCCGCCTCTCTGACAGCGATGGACCGGCCATTCGGTTTCACTTTGGCGCGCGGCGGCGAGGTCATGCCGTTCCGCGGCATGATGCATCGGCTGCCGAGCGGACAGGTGCTGCTTGTCGCCCGGGACATGCGCGACATCCGCCAGTTCCGCGATCGCCTGCTCGGCGCGATGGCCTCGGGCGGCGGGCTCGTTCTGCTGCTGGGTCTCGCCGGCGCCGCGATCATCGGCGCCGGAACGCTTTCCAGGATCGATCGGATCACCCGCGCGATCGAGCGCATCGTCGACGGCAATCTCGGTGCGCGCCTGCCAGGCGCGGGCCCGCGCGGCGATCTCGCGCGGCTCTCCGGGGTCGTCAATCGGATGCTCGACGAGATCGAGCGCCTGATGCGCGAGGTGAAGGGCGTCACGGAAGACGTTGCGCACGATCTGCGCACGCCGCTGACGCGGCTCTTGGCCGGGCTCGAGCGGGTGCGCCGGCGCGCTGCATCGACCGAGGAATATGCGGCGGCCGTCGACGAAGCGATCGTCGAGACCAAGGGGCTTCTGGCCACTTTCCGGGCACTGTTGCGCATCGCCGAGGTCGAAAGCGGGGCGCGGCGGGCCGGCTTCACGCGCGTCGCCCTCGATAGCGTCGCCGCCGACGTGGCCGAGCTTTATGAGCCTGTCGCCGAGGGCAACGGCCTCACGCTATCGCTGTCGACCGAGGGAAGCGGCCGGGCCCGAATTGCGGGCGACCCGAACCTTCTCTTCGAGGCCATCAGCAATCTCGTCGACAATGCGATCAAATATTCGCCGTCCGGCAGCCGCGTCGATTTGCGTGTCCTTGCCGGCGAGCGCCCTGGCATCGAGGTCAGCGATACCGGGCCCGGCATCCCCGACGCCCAGCGCGAAGCGGTGCTCCGCCGGTTTTACCGCGTCGACAAACGCCGAGCTACGCCCGGCTCCGGGCTCGGCCTCAGCCTCGTCGCCGCCGTTGCGAGGCTGCACGATCTTCAGCTCGAGATCGCTGATGCCGGCCCCGGCTGCCGCGTAACGCTGCGACGACCGACTCCCACCACCGCTAGCGACCCGAACCGGCCAGCCCCATGCCTTCTCGGGAATGGCCCGATGAGCGGCCCTCCCGTCGTGACGGACGAAGCAGTGTAGTCGCCGCGGATCTACGCTCAAGCCCGCCAGCCCTTGTCTCCGAGCTGCGCTCGGCCCGGCCGGTGGGCAGGCGAGCGGCTCGAGTGCCGGAACGATCGTCTCGCTAAAGGCGCACAACAGGTTCGCGTCTGGCGGGAATATCGCGGACTTTCTCTGCGCGACTTGGCGGAGAAAGCCGCGATCAGCACCGCGATGCTCAGTGAAATCGAGCATGCCAAAAAGGAGGGAAGCATCCGCACGCTGTCGGCCCTCGCCGGCGCACTCGGGCTCGACCTCGACGATCTTGTCCCCTGAAGCTGATCTCTGGCGAGCAGCAGCGACTTGATCGGCCGGGAACAGAAGTGATCGGCTTCGGCCGGCGGCTCGCCGCCGCACAGCTCGCGGGCTTCGACCTGCCTGGCCCGAGCGTGTGGAACAGCTGGGCGGGATGACCGAAGAGGAGCTTTTGGCCGAATATCCGCAGCTTTCTCACGAGGACGTCCACCTGTCGCAATGCCGGGGATGAATGCGTCGCTCACCGGCATGACTTCGCCGCCGATCAGCCTCGCCACGATGCTCGTTGCAACATCCGGAAATATCTACCGGGGAACACCTTGCCGGCTTTTTTACAAATGATTCCACCCCCCCCCTCGCACGTGATTTTAGAGCGAGTATAAATTTGCCGGTGGAACTACCTGGCGGGCCATTGCCCTGCGTCGGGCTCTGGTCTGATCATCGAAAATATCGATTGTTTTGCTCCGCGGTCACCCGTCACCCTAAAAACACACGACTGTGACCTGTCGACGGGGCCAAGGGGGCCAAAGAGCCGCGTCGCAGCGGGAGGGTAGTCATGGATATGTCGCGTCGCCTAGGAGCTGAATTCTTCGGGACCTTTTGGCTGGTTTTTGCTGGCTGCGGGTCGGCGTTGCTGGCGGCCGCCTTTCCCGGGCTTGGCATCGGGTTTCTCGGTGTTTCGTTTGCCTTTGGCCTTGCCGTGCTGACCATGGCCTATGCCGTCGGGCATATCTCGGGTGGGCATTTCAACTCGGCCGTGACGGTCGGGTTGTGGGCCGGCGGCCGGTTCAAGGGTGTGGACGTGCTGCCCTACATCATCACCCAGGTGATCGCCTCGATCGTCGCTTCCGCCGTGCTCTATCTGATCGCGTCGGGGAAGGTGGGCTGGGTCCCGGGCAATTTCGCCGCCAACGGCTATGGCGATCTGAGCCCGGGCAAATACGGGCTCGGCGCCTGCTTTGTCGGCGAGGCGGTCACGACCGGCTTTTTCATCTTTGTGATCATCGGCTCGACCTCGAAGGGGGCGGCGGTCGGGTTCGCCGGCATCCCGATCGGGCTGTGCCTGATGCTGACCAATCTGATCATGATCCCGGTCACCAACGCGTCGATCAACCCGGCGCGCAGCACCGGCCCGGCCCTGTTTGCCGGCATGCTCACCGATGTGCGCTTTATCCACCAGCTGTGGCTGTTCTGGCTGGCCCCGATCCTGGGCGCGGCGATCGCCGGATTGGTGACCCGCTGGCTCTATCGCGGCGAAGTCACCCTGGTCGAGACTGTCGTCGTCGAAGAACAGCAGATCGCCTAGCCCCGACGCGGCGGGGGCCTCGCGCCAGGACAGGCGGCGCGAGCGCTCGGCCAACCCTCTCAGCCGGGCCGAAGACCGGACCGGCTCAGCTTGGTTGCGGCGATCGCACCGCCCTTGATCACCAGCGCAATACGCGCCGGATCCTGCAACAGCGTGACATCGGCGAGCGGGTCGCCATCGACGACGATGAGATCGGCGAGCTTGCCCGTCTCGATGGTGCCGAGCTCGTCGCCACGGCCGATGCATTCGCCGGCCCAACCGGTCGCGGCGCGCAATGCCTGGAGCGGCGCCATACCGGCGCGCACCAGGCAGGCGATCTCGATCGCGTTCGGTGGATGGCCGTGGCCGCCGGCATCGGTCCCGGCGGCGATCTTGACCCCGGCGGCGAGCGCCCGGCGCAAGCTCGCGACATGGTGCTCTTCGAGGTCGCGCGCCCGCTCGCGCACATGCGGCAGCGGCGATTTGCGGTGGAAGTCGTAGACCGTGAAGGTCGGCACGAAAAAGATCCCGTTCTGCGCCATCCGGTCGAGCAATTCGGGCTCTTCGTCGAGATAGCAGCCGTGGTCGATCGAATCGACGCCGGCCTCGATGGCGATGCGCAATCCGCGCCCGCCCAGCGCGTGGCAGATCACCCGGCGGTCGAGCGCATGCGCCTCCTCGACCAGGGCCTGCATCTCGTCGAGATTGAAGGCGCCGTCCATCGGCCCGTGTCCCGGCCGCGAACTGGCGCCGCCGGTCGTGGCGCATTTGATCACGTCGGCGCCGGCGCGCACCACCCGGCGCACCACCGCCCGCACCTCGCCGAGCCCGTTGACGACGCCGTCCGGCAGTAGCGGGTCGTTTGGCACGCAGCACGAAAACCCCGACGGGCTGACCCGGTCGCCGATGCCGCCGATCGGCGAGATGATGACCAGCGACAGGACGAGCCGCGGTCCCGCAATCAGCCCTTCCTCAATCGCGCGCTTGAACCCGGCGTCGAGCCCGGCGGCATCGCGCACCGTCGTATAGCCGGCGGCAAGCGTCTGCTCCAAGATTTTGGCGGTGCGCAATGTGCGCGTCGTCTGCGGTTCGTCGATGCCCCAGCGCCGCGCCAGATCGTAGCCGTGCATCGCCAGATGGTCGTGGACATCGATCAGCCCCGGCAGCACCGTCATGCCGGACACATCGATGATCTCGGCCTCGGTTGGAAATTCGCCGCGCGCCCGCGTCTCGACCGCCTCGATGCGCTCCCCGCGAAGAACGATCGCCGTCTCCGGGACCGGCCCGGCGCCGGTGCCGTCGATCAGTCTGCCACCTTTGAGCACCAGCATCGGCCTCCTCCCGCTCTCCACCAGCCGAGATTATCAGGCGGCATGGCGTTCCCGCCGGACAATTTTCGGCAGGATGCGCGCCGACCGATCGGCTGCGCGGTGCCAAGCCGGGCTCTCGGCAGAGCGGGTCGGCGACAATCCCTCCGAGAAAGCGGCCCCTGCAAGAACGCGGCCCTCACAAGGAAGCGGCCCTCATGAGGAAGCGGCGGCCTCGGGCACGGTTGTGAGAGCGTCGTGCTCCTGCGAGATGTCGCGGTTTGTGTAATCGGGCAGGAAGGCGGTGGCGCCGATGCTGACGATCGCGCAGGCCATGATGTACGCTGCGATCACATAGCCCGAGCCGGTCGCCGCGAACAGCGCGGTCGCGATCAGCGGCGCCGGGCCGCCGGCGATGATCGAGGATAAGTGGAAACCGAGCGAGGAGCCGCTATAGCGCAGCCGCGGCGTAAAGCATTCGGCGATCAGCGCCGCCTGCGGGCCGTACATCATGTCGTGCGGGATGAACGACAGCACGATCGCCGCGAAGATCAGGCCGGGGACCATCGTGTTCATCATCGCGAAATAGATAAACGCGAACACCCCGACCGTGGCCGCGCCGATCATGTACATGCGCTTGCGGCCGATGCGATCCGAGATATGACCGGCCAGCGGTGTCGTTACCGCCGACAGCGCGGTCGCAACCAGAACCGCCGTCAGCAAGAAGTCGCGCGACGCGCCGGAAATCCGGGTTCCATAGACGAAGACAAAGCCGGCATAGACGTAGAACGGACCTTGCTCCGCCATCCGCGCCAGCATCGTCAGGATGATCTGCTTTGGTTGGCGCTTGATCACTTCGAGGACCGGGGCGCGTTCGGTACGATGTTCTTCGAGAATGCGCGAGAACACCGGAGTTTCGAGAATGCCGAGCCGGATATACATGCCGATCCCGACCATGATGAGCGAGAGCCAGAACGGCACGCGCCAGCCCCAGGTAAGAAAGTGGTCACCGGAGATCGCGCTGAAGGCGAGGACCGCGAGGTTTGCCAGAAACAAGCCGGCCGGCCCGCCCCATTGCGGCCAGGAGGTGATAAAGCCGCGATGGGCGTTGGTGCGCGCCCATTCCATCGCGATCAGCGTCGCCCCGCCCCATTCGCCGCCGATGCCTAGACCCTGAATGAAGCGGACGATCGTCAGGATCACCGCGCCCCAGATGCCGATCGCGGCGTAGCCCGGCACAAAGCCGACCGCGAAGGTGGACAGGCCGGTCAGCAGCAAGGTCGAGATCAGCGTGACCTTGCGGCCGATCCGGTCGCCATAATGGCCGAACAACACCGCACCGACCGGCCGCGCGACAAAGCCGACCGCATAGATGCCGAAAGCTTGCAGGATGCCAACCAGATGGTCGGATGCCGGAAAATATAATTTCGCAAAAACCAGCGGCGCGACCAATACGTAGAGCAGAAAGTCATACGCCTCGATGATCGTGCCGACGGTGCTGGCCACCATCGCGCGACGAAGCTGACGAGCGTGCTCGGCCTCAGACAGGGCTGTCGCGGGGGTGCCGGTTGTCATCATTATCCCTCTCCCGTTCTGGCGCGCTATTGAAGTAGCGCACGTCATTTTCTTGCTCCGCCACAGCAAGGCGGTCGGAGGCCGTTTGATAAGACATGCTAGCCCACTCGCCAACACGAATAAAGCCGGCCTCTGGCCGGGCGCATTCGCCGTGGCGTGTCCGTGCCAAGGATCGCCTGATGGCGCGTCTGCGGTGGCGGCCGGCGAGCCGCACCACCGGACCGGTTCTACCGCTGTTGTCGCGATCCCCGTAAGGGATAGGTCACAACACCCGGGCAGCGATGCTCCGATCGTGCACCCACACCTGGGCTTCGCGGCCGGATTGGAGCGCATCGCGCGCGGCATCGACCGCGTCGAGCAGGGCCTGCTCCTTGTCAAGATAGGCGCCGTAGAGCGTGTTGCCGAGGGTCACGACCCACTGCGCTTCGCGGCCCCGCCGGCACACCTGGAACTCCATGATCGCCATTCTGTGTGCTCCTCGGGGCGATGACCACCGCCACCGGGTCCCGGCCTCGGTGCTGGCGTTTTCTTGGGCAGATTATCTTCGAGAATACGAGAAGAATAAAGACGGTTTCCGACACGAACTGGCACAAAGATGGTAAATTACAGTGGGATGGTAAATCACGGCGGCAAAGTCGGGCTTTAACCGGTTAACCTTGCCGATCGCGCTCGCTTACTTCTCCTCGGCGGTGAACACCCCGTCCCAGTCACCGGGGGGTGCGGTGGTCTGGAAATGCGCGATTCGCCGCCGGTAAAGCGCGTAAAGCGGCGCCAGCTGCCGCGCCGCGCGCAACCGGGCATCGTCGAGCAGCTGCAGGGCGTTGATCCAGTCCTGATGGCGGTAGGCGTGCAGCAGGGCCCGGTGGCGAGCGCCAAACTCGCCGCCGGCAATCTGCTCCGGCGGCAGCGTATAGACCCGGCCGGCCCGGCTCTTGCCCTTGACTGCGACGAGATCAACCTCGATCAGCGCCGCGGCGAGCTCGGGATCGCCGAGATGGGCGGCGGTGTCCTCGCCGATCACCAGATCGACACCATAGACCTTGCCGAGCCCTTCGAGGCGCGCCGCCAGATTGACCGGGTCGCCGAGCAGCGAATAGTCGAAATGCTGCTGCGAGCCGAAATTTCCGACACAGCATTCGCCGGTGTTGATGCCGATGCCGACCTCGACCGGGCGAAACGGCCTGTCCGGCCCTGCTTGCCCCTGCCAGACCCGGTTCAACTCTATGAGCTTGCGGCGCATCGCCTGGGCTGCGAGCACCGCGTTGCGGGCATGGTCGGGATCGTCGAGTGGCGCGTTCCAGAACGCCATGATGCAATCGCCGATATACTTGTCGATGGTTCCCTTCTCGTCGGTGATGATCTCGGTCATCGGCGACAGAAAGCTGTTCATGAACTGCGTCAGCGTGCGCGCGTCCATGCCCTCGGCCATGCTGGTGAAGCCGCGGATATCGCAGAACAGGATCGTCATCATGCGGGTCTCGCCGCCCAGCACCAGCCGCTCGGGATGGGCCGCCAGCTCTTCGACATAATGCGGCGACATGTAGCGCGAGAAGGCGCTGCGGATTTCGCGCTGGCGCGCCTCGGTGCGCAGATAGCCGAGCAACGTCGTCATCAGATAGACAAGCGTGATGACCGCCCACGGAAAGACCGGGTCGAGCAGCACATGCGCGTATTGGAAAGCGAGCCACGAGCCGCCGAGCGCGGTGGCCACTGCGGCCCCGCCAAAAGCGGCGCTCAACAATGCGCCGATCCGTGGCACGATCAGGATCAGCGCCGACCCGGCTACGACCGCGAACAGGATTTCGGCACCGGCCGCCCAGTCGGGCCGCTGCAAATAATCGCCGTGCAGGATCTCGTCGAGCAGCTGGGCGTGGATCTCGACCCCAGGCACCGCCGGCGCCAGCGGTGTCGCCTGCTGATCGTTGACGATCCCGGCGGCCGAGGTCCCCACCAGCACGATGTGCCCGGAAAACAGCGCCGGGTCGACTTTTCCGGCCAGCACGTCGGCGGCCGAAACGGTGCGATGCGGATCGCGCGTCGCGTAATACAGCGTGACCCGCCCGGCGGCGTCGGTCGGCACCGTCAACGGGCCGATGCGCAGCGCGGTCAGGCCGGTGGCTTCGCCAAAATCGTTCTCCCGATTGGCGCCGGCGGCGCGGCCGACATAGGTCGTCGCACCAAACGCGACGCGCAATGCCTCGGCGGCGAGCGAGGGGTAGGGCTTGCCGTTCAAGCTCAGGATCAGCGGCACCCGCCGCACGACATGATCCCAGTCGAGAGATTGGTTGAGAAACCCGTTGCCGGCGGCGGCCGTCTCCAATTCGGGCAGGTTCGGGATCGCACCGCGGAAGCGCTCGACATGGCCGAGCGGATCGTCGCCGGCAAAGGCGAAGCCGGCCTTCTCGGCTGGCGCCCGGCTGCCGCCCCGGTCGCTCAGGATGAAGCCGGTCACGACCGGGACCTTGCGCATCGCCGCGGCGAGCTGCCGATCGGGATCGGGCAGGCCGTGCAGCAGCTGCTCGGCCGCGGCCGGGGTGACCCCGTTGCCGGTCAGCAGCCCCAGCAGCCGCCGCGGCGAGGTGCGGTCGGGCTCGGCGAAATCGATGTCGAAGGCGACCACCGCCGCTCCGGCGGCGGCCAGGCGGTCGACCAGCCGGGCGACGATCGCGCGCGGCCAGGGCCATTGACCGATCTCGGCGAGGCTCCTGTCGTCGATATCGACGATGCGGATCGGCGAATGTCCGGGCGGTCGTGGCAGCGCGCGCTGATAGAGGTCGAATGCGACCAGCGACAATCGCCCGAGCAGATCCGGTATCGCGAGCCGCAAGCCGATCGCCGCCAGCAGCACGGCAAACGGCAGCAGCTGCAGCAAACCGCGACGGAAATGGGTGAACCAGCGCATCGGTCGACCGGGCCCGGCAGTCCGCGGCATTATCTGTCGACCGGCAATACTCGCCTCATGCCCCGACTGCAAACGACTTGCCCGAACGTCCCTGCATCCCCAGTGTTTCAGATGCAATGACCGCGTTTCAGGTGCAATGACCGAGACGATCGAACCGCCGCCGCGCGGTGAGCTCAGGGAGACCGGAGCAATCCGGCCGCCGACCGAAGCGAAAAAGGCGAAGTTGATCGGCGCCGCGACGACGCTCGCCGAGGAGGCGCTCGACCCGGCCGAGCACGATGCCGCCGGTCGGCTGCTCGCCGGCCTCTATCGGCATGTGCCGCCGGCCGAGATCGTCCGCCGCCGGCCGCGCGATCTTGCCGGTGCCGCCCTGTCGTTGTGGCGGCTCGCCGGCCGCCGCCGCCAGGGCCAGGCGAAAATCCGGGTCTACAACCCGGAGCCGGTCGAAGATGGCTGGTCCTCGCCGCATACGATCGTCGACATCGTCAACGACGACATGCCGTTTCTTGTCGATTCGGTGACCGGCGCGATCAATGCCCGCGAGCGTGTCGTCCATCTCGTGATCCATCCGGTCCTGACCATCGCGCGCGGTCCGGCCGGCCGGCTGCGCGCCATCTGCGGCGTCGACCCCGCGGATCGCGAGCCGTCGGGCTCGCCGGCGTCAGCCGGGCCGCAGCAGGCCGTCGCATCGCAGGCCGGTCTCCCGGGGGATGGGGCGCTCGCGGGCGGGCTGCGCGACCCCGTTGATCTGCGCGACCCCATTGATCTGCGCGACCCTGTCGAATTGCGCGAATCATGGATGCAGATCGAGATCACCCGCGAGGCCGATCCGGCAAATCTCGCCCGCTTGACCCAGGCGATCGCCGGGGTGCTCGGCGATGTGCGCGTCGCGGTCGACGACTGGCAGCCGATGCGGCACACCTTGCATGCCCTGCTCGACGAGCTGCCCGGTCCGCCGCCGCCACCGGTGTCCGCACGCGAGCTTGCCGAGACCGGCGATTTTCTGCGCTGGCTCGACGACGACAATTTCACCTTCCTCGGCTATCGCGAATACGATTTTGTCGGTGGCGCCGCGGCGCGGCCGGCACTCGGCATTCTGCGCAACCGCGACTACCCGATCTTCGGCGGGCTGCGCGACCTGTCGTCGCTGCCCCAGGACGTGCAGGATTTCATCCGCCGCCGCGAACTGATCTTTGTCACCAAATCGAACCTGCGCGCGACCGTGCACCGCACCGCGCATATGGATGCGATCGGTCTGCGCCGGTTCGACGCCGCCGGCGGGGTTGTCGGGGTCTGCCTGTTTCTCGGCCTCTACACCTCGCTCGCCTACAGCCGCAGTCCGCGCGCGATCCCGCTGTTGCGCCTCAAGGTGCGCCAGATCCTGGCGCGGTCCGGGCTGTCGCCGAGCGGACATGACGGCAAGGCGCTGCAGCACATTCTCGACGCGCTGCCGCGCGACGAATTGTTCCAGAGCAGCGAAGACCAGCTGTTCGACACCGTCATCGGCGTCCTCAACCTGCAGCAGCGGCAGCGGATCGCGCTGTTCGTGCGTCGTGACCCGCTCGAACGCTTTGTCTCCTGTCTCGTCTATGTCCCGCGTGAGCGCTACGACAGCGATTTGCGGCGGCGCTTCGCGGCGATCCTCGAACAGGCCTTCGCCGGCCGGCTTTCGGCGTTCTACACCCATCTCGACGATTCGATGCTGGCGCGCGTCCAGTTTGTCATCCACACCACTCGCGGCGCGGTGCCGGCGGTCGATCCGGTGGCGCTCGAAGCGCGGTTGGCCGAGGCCGGGCGCAGCTGGTCGGACCGGCTGCAGGAGGCGGCCGAAGCGGAATTCGGCGAGACCGAGGCGCAGACCCGGCTGCGCCGGTTGAAGCCGTTTCCGCTCGCCTACCAGGCGCTGACCCAGCCGACGCAGGCGCTCGCCGATCTGCTGCGGATCGAACAGGTGCTGGCCGGCTCGGCGCTCGAAGTGGCGCTGCATCCGGGTGGCACCGATGGCCAGCCGGCGCTGCGCCTCTATCGCGCCGGCGAGCCGGTGGTTCTGTCCGATGTTCTGCCGGTGCTCGAAAACCTCGGGCTGCGGGTCGTCGCCGAGGAGCCGTTCCGCATCGAGGATGCCGATGGAGCGGTCGTCTGGGTCCACGAGTTCGAGATTGCCGGTGCCACCGGCGACGTCCCGGTGACGAGCGCGTTCAAGGCGCGGTTCGAGGCCGCGCTCTTCGCGGTGTGGACCGGCCGGGTCGAGAACGACCGCTTTAACGGGCTGATCCTCACCGCCGGGCTCGCGGTTCGCCAGGTCGTGGTGCTGCGGCTCTATGCCAAGCTGTTGCGCCAGGCCGGCTTCGCCTTCAGCCAAGCCTATCTCGAAGATACCTTCGCCGCGCACCCCGAAATCGCCGCGGCACTCGTGCAGCTGTTCGAGACCCGGTTTGATCCGGCGCTGGCCGAAAGCGATCGCGCGCCGGCGGCGACGGCCCTGATCGAGACGATCGAGCGCGGGCTCGATGCGGTCGCCAGCCTCGACGAGGACCGCATCCTGCGCAGCTATCTGGCGCTGATCCGCCATAGCGTGCGGACCAATTATTTCCAGAAGCTGCCGTCGGGCGCGGCCAAACCCTATCTCGCGGTCAAGCTCGCCAGCCGCGACATCGAGCTGTTGCCGCAGCCCCGTCCGCTGTTCGAAATCTACATCCAGAGCCCGCGCGTCGAAGCGGTGCACATGCGCGCCGGCCGGGTCGCCCGCGGCGGCATCCGCTGGTCCGACCGCAAGGAGGATTTCCGCACCGAAATCCTCGGCCTGATGAAGGCGCAGACGGTCAAGAATGCGGTCATCGTGCCGGTCGGCTCGAAGGGCGGGTTTGTCGTCAAGCAACCGCCAAAGGCGCGCGACCAGCTCGGGGCCGAGGCGATCGAATGCTACAAGATCCTGATCCGCGGCCTCCTGGACCTGACCGACAACATCGCTGCCGGCAACATTGATAGCGGCAGCGGCGAGCCCCGGCGCATCGTGCCGCCTGCCGATGTCGTGCGTTATGATGGCGACGATCCCTATCTCGTAGTCGCCGCCGACAAGGGGACCGCGACGTTCTCCGATTACGCCAATGCGATCGCCGAGGAATACGGCTTCTGGCTTGGTGACGCGTTTGCCTCGGGCGGCTCGGCCGGCTACGACCACAAGGCAATCGGCATCACCGCGCGCGGCGCCTGGGAGCTCGTCAAGCGCCATTTTCGCGAGCTCGGCCGCAACCTCGAGACCGACGAGGTCTCGGTCGTCGGTGTCGGCGACATGTCGGGCGATGTGTTCGGCAACGGCATGCTGATGTCGCGCCGCTTGCGGCTCCTGGCTGCCTTCGATCACCGCCACATCTTTGTCGACCCTGAACCCGACCCGGAGCGCAGCTTTGCCGAACGCCAGCGCCTGTTCCGGCTGTCGCGCTCGAGCTGGGCCGATTACGACCCCGCGCTGATCGCTACGGGCGGCGGGGTATTCGAGCGGGCCGCCAAATCGATCGCGATCAGCCCGCAGATGAAGCGCCGGTTCGGCATCGACGCCGACCACCTGACCCCGGCCGAGCTGATCCGCAAGCTGCTCTCGGCACCGGTCGATCTGTTGTGGTTCGGCGGGATCGGCACTTTTGTCAAGGCGCGGCAGGAACGCCATGTCGAGGTCGGCGACCGGGCCAACGACGCGTTGCGCGTCGATGCCGAGGAGCTGCGGGCAAAGGTGGTCGGGGAGGGCGCCAATCTCGGAGTGACCCAACGGGGCCGCGTCGCCTATGCGCTCGCGGGCGGGCATATCGATACCGATGCGATCGACAATTCGGCCGGCGTCGACACCTCCGATCACGAGGTCAATCTGAAGATCCTGATCGATCATGCGATCGCCGTCGGCGCGCTTGCGGCCGATGACCGCGAGCCGCTGTTGCACCGTATGACCGACGACGTCGCCGCTCTCGTGCTGCGCGACAACTATCTGCAAGGGGAGGCGCTGTCGGTCGCCGAGGCGCGCGGCGGTGCGGCGCTCGATCGCCAGGTGCGGCTGATCCGCGACCTCGAACGCGCCGGCCGGCTCGATCGCGCGCTCGAATTTCTGCCCGATGACGAAACCCTGGCGGCGCGTGCCGCCGAGCATCGCGGCCTCGTCCGGCCCGAGCTGGCGGTGCTGCTGGCCTACGCCAAGATGGCGCTCGACGATGAATTGCTGGCCTCCGAGCTGCCGGACGCGCCGGAGCTGGCCGGCGAATTGCGCGACTATTTCCCGGCGGCGCTGCGCGATCGTCTCGGGACGCTGGTCCCGACCCATCCGCTGCGCCGCGAGATCACCGCGACGATCGTCACCAACGATCTCGTCAATCGCGCCGGCATCAGCTTTGTCAGCGACCTGCGCGCACGCACCGGCCGCACCGCGGCGGAGATCGCGCGGGCCTATCTGATCGTGCGCGAGATCTTCGAGCTGCGGCCGCTATGGGCCGAGATCGAAGCGCTCGACAATCGGGTCGCGGCCCGGGTGCAGAGCGAGATGCTGCTCGAAGTGGTTGCCGTCATCGAGCACTCCGCCGCCTGGCTGCTGCATCGCCGCCGCCTCGATCTGGCGAGCGAGCCGGCGCGGCTGGCGCCGGGCGTGCGCAATCTCGCCGCCTCGCTCTGCGACCTCTTGCCGGCGCATGACAAGGACTTTGCTGCCGAGCGCAGCCGACGCCTCGCCGAGGCCGGGGTGCCGCCGGCGCTCGCCGCGCGGATCGGGGCGATGGTCTTTCTGGCGCCGGCGCTCGATATCGCCGAGCTGGCCGAGGCCGCGGCCCAGCCGCTCGATCGCGCCGCCCGGATCTATTACGGCTGCGGCGAGCGCTTTGCGATCGACGACATGCGCATCGCGGCTGGCCGGCTGCCGGTCGAGACCCGATGGCAGAAGCTGGCGGTCGAGGCGACAGTCGACGATCTCGCGACCTTGCAGGGCGATATCGCCCGCCGCATCCTGGCGAGTGCGCATGCCTACGAACCCGACCCGCTTGCCGCCTGGGCCGCGGAGAATGCCGAGGCACTGGCTCCGGCCGAGACCGTGGCGCTCGAATTGCGGGCCAGCACCGCCCCGGATCTCGCTCTGCTCGTCGTCGCCGCCCGCCGGCTTCGCCACGCGCTCGGATGATCCGTCAGGCGACGCCCAGCTCGATCCAGTTGGATCGATCCTTTAACTCGTCATCGCCGGGCTTGTCCCGGCCGTCCGCTTGGAGAGGCGCAACCCGACAGACCATGTTCCAAATACGAGCGACTAGCCTGCGCGGTTGAGACGGTTGCCGACGAGGTCGTCGACCACGCTGGGATCGGCGAGCGTCGAGATGTCGCCGAGCGCATGGTGCTCGTCAGCGGCGATCTTGCGCAGGATGCGGCGCATGATCTTGCCCGAGCGGGTCTTCGGCAACCCGGCCGCCCATTGCAGCAGATCGGGGGCGGCGATCGGGCTGATCTCGCGGCGCACCCAGGCAACGAGCTCGCCGCGCAATTCCTCGCTCGGCTCCTCGCTGATCTTCAGCGTCACATAGGCATAGATGCCCTGGCCCTTGATGTCGTGCGGGTAGCCGACGACCGCCGCCTCGGCGACCTTGGGGTGGGCGACGAGCGCGCTCTCGACCTCGGCGGTGCCGAGCCGATGGCCGGCGACATTGATCACGTCGTCGACCCGCCCGGTGATCCAGTAATACCCATCCTCGTCGCGCCGGACGCCGTCGCCGGTAAAATAGAGCCCCGGGAACGCCGCGAAATAGGTATCGACAAAGCGGCGATGATCGCCGAACACGGTGCGCATGATACCGGGCCACGGCCGCGCCAGGCACAGATTGCCTTCGCCCGGCCCGTCGATGCGGTTGCCGTCATTGTCGACCAGCACCGGCTCGACGCCGAAAAACGGCCGCGTCGCCGAGCCCGGCTTGAGCGGCGTGGCCCCGGGCAGCGGCGAGATCAGGATACCGCCGGTTTCGGTCTGCCACCAGGTATCGACGATCGGACAGCGTTTTTCGCCGACGTGATCATAATACCACAACCAAGCCTCGGGGTTGATCGGCTCGCCGACCGTGCCGAGGATGCGCAGCGAGCGCCGGCTGGTGCGGCGCACCGGCTCTTCGCCCTCGCGCATCAATGCGCGGATCGCGGTCGGTGCGGTGTAGAAGATATTGACCCGGTGCTTGTCGACGACCTGCCAGAAGCGCGAGGCGTCGGGGTAGTTCGGCACCCCCTCGAACATCAGCGTCGTGGCGCCGTTGGCGAGCGGCCCGTAGACGATATAGCTGTGCCCGGTGACCCAGCCGACATCGGCGGTGCACCAGTAGATGTCGCCCTCGCGGTAGTCGAAGACGTATTCGTGGGTCAGCGACGCGTAGACGAGATAGCCGCCGGTCGTGTGCAGGACACCCTTGGGCTGCCCGGTCGAGCCCGAAGTGTAGAGGATGAACAGCGGATCCTCGGCCGACATCTCCGCGGGCGGACAATCGGGCGAGGCGGCGGCGCAGGCCTCGTGATACCAGATATCGCGGCCGGCGACCCAGTCGATATTGCCGCCGGTGCGGCGCACGACGATCACATCGCGCACCTCGGGGCAGCTTTCGAGCGCGGCGTCGGCATTGCGCTTCAATGGCACCGTGCGGCCGCTGCGCAGCCCCTCATCGGCGGTGACGAGGATCGTCGAGCGGCAGTCGCGGATCCGGCCGGCCAGGCTGTCCGGCGAAAACCCGCCAAACACGACGGAATGAATGGCACCGATGCGGGCACAGGCCAGCACCGCCACCGCGATCTCGGGGATCATCGGCAGATAGATCGTGACCCGGTCGCCCTTCGCGACGCCGCGGGATTTCAGCACATTGGCAAACCGGCCCACCGCCTCGTGCAATTCGCGATAGGTGATGTGCCGCGCCTCGGCGGGATCGTCGCCTTCCCACAGGATCGCGGTCTGTGCGGCGCGCCGCGGCAGGTGTCGGTCGACACAATTGTAGCAGGCGTTGAGCGTGCCGTCCTCGTACCAGGCAAGGCGGATGTCGCCCTCGAACGCGCCGCTTCTTACTTTTGTGTAAGGCTTGATCCAGTCGAGCCGCCTGCCGTGCTCACCCCAGAACCGGTCGGGATCGGCCAGAGACTCCTGGTAGAGCCTGAAATATTCGGCCTCGCTGATCTTGCCGATTTGCGGATGAGCCGAGATCGGGATCACGCTCCGGCTCGACATGGCGTCCATCCTCCTCGGCTGGGGGCGCCGATCCGGCGCCGCGTTGCCGAGGATTATTCCGCTGCTCCAGGGGGTTTACAATACCCGTTCTGAGAGGCGGACCGAGGCCGAGCCGTCCGGACGCCGGGCGCCGGTGGCCAACAGCGCCGCCTGGGTGCGGTTGGCGACATGCAGCCGTTTGATGATCTGCTTGACATGCGCCTTGACCGTGCTTTCCGACATCGACAGCGCATCGGCGATCAGCTTGTTCGACCGGCCCTCGGCGATCAGTGCCAGGACGTCGCGCTGGCGCCGGGTCAATTCGCGCCACGGGTGCGGAGTGAGTGCGGCCGCCTCGGGCGCCGGCTCGGTCAAGGTCAGCGGCACGTAGGTGCCACCGGCCCGGACGCGTTCGAGCGCCGCCACCAGGACCTTGAGCCCCAGGCTCGTCGGCAGAAAGCCGCGGGCGCCCGACCGCAAGATCGCGCGGGCACGCTCTGGGTCGTCGCAATCGGCCGCCACCAGGACCGGAGTGCGCGGTGCCGCAGAGGCCAGCAGCGCCAGATCGATCAGATCGATCTGGGCGCAGGTCGAGCCGCCGAGCAGGATCACGGCAAACCCGTCGCCATGCCGCAACAGGCGCACCAGATCGGTGGCCATCGGCACATCGGTGATCCGCCAGCGCTTTGGTTGCTGGCCGAGCGCCAGCTTGAAACAGTCGCGCCGCAACCGGCTTTGGTCGACGATCGCCAGATGCCGTGGCACCGGGCCGGTGACCGCGAGCGGCATCCCAGGGTGATCGTCGATCGCCGCCCCGTCTGCGGTATTTGACGTGTCGTGCAGTGCACTTAGAGAATGTTGAAGTTCCAAACCCTGACCCCCGAGCTTCAGGTTTGCAGCCACCACAATGCACCGGCCACTATAGCAGTGGCGTAAAGTTTTGTAAACTCGTGTAACACGGGTGATATATTAACAACTTGGGCGCTCATCCGGCGAAATCCTCCGTAAACCTCTCGGGTAAACTGGAGAACTCGGTTGGGCGCAACGCAGCGTTTATTTATTTGACCTTCTTTTGCCACAACCGCGGCCAAGAGGCGCCACGCCGCGACTAACCCCGAGTCACGGCGGCGCCCGGATCATGGCGGCGCCCGGGTCGGCCCAGATGCGCCGATCTTGCATCGCACGCCTCGCTCGCCGGGCTATGATCCGGTTCTCGGGTCGCGGCTGTCGTTGCATGCAGCCGGAGCAATTCCGGCGCAGCCAAACGCGTCACCACCTGCTACCCTCGCAGCCAGCAGCAATCCTGCGGGGAGGTGTCAATGCAATACGGGTTCGGCGCACCGGTCAGCGGCCGCCTCGCCAGTGCCGAAAACCTCGCCCGCATCGTCATCGCCGGCGAAGCGGCCGGCTACGACTACACGACGATCAGCGACCATGTGGTGATCCCGCGCGACATCGAGGCGCGCTATCCCTATAGCGACACCGGCGAGTTTCCCGGGCGCTCGCGCGGCGACCGGCACGAGCAGCTGACCGCACTCGCCTTTGTCGCCGGCAAGACTTCGCGGCTGCGGCTCGTCACCTCGGTCACCGTCGTGCCGCACCGCCCGGCGGTGCTGCTGGCCAAGATGCTGGCGACGATCGATGTCCTGTCGAACGGGCGATTGACCTTCGGCATCGGCGCCGGCTGGATGAAGGAGGAGTTTGCCGCACTCGGTGTGCCGCCTTTTGCCGAACGCGGTGCCGTGACCGATGAATATCTGATGGCCTGCCGCGAGCTGTGGACCAAGGAGGATCCGCGCTTCGACGGCAAATATGTCAAATTCGCCGATGTGCTGTTCGAACCCAAGCCGGTGCAGCAGCCGCACCCGCCGATCTGGGTCGGCGGTGAGAGCGGCCCGGCGCTGCGCCGCACCGCGCGGCTCGGCGACGGCTGGTACCCGATCGGCACCAATCCTCAGCACCGGCTCGATTCGATGAAGCGTTTTGCCACCGCGGTCGAGCGTTTGCGGCGGCTCACCCGCGAGGCCGGGCGTGACCCGTCGCAGATCGCGCTCGCCTATCGCGTCAGCAGTTGGGGCAAGGCATTGCCGGCCCGTGCCGATGATGGCGAGCGGCGATTGTTCTCCGGCGAAATTGCCGACGTCGTCGCCGATCTGCGCCGGTTTCGCGAGTTTGGCGTCGGTCATGTCGATTTCAGTTTCGAGGGCGGCACCGCCGAGGAGATGATCGCCAATCTGCGCCGTTTCCGCGAGGATGTGCTGGCCAAGGTTTGACCATTCCCCAAGGTTTGGCCATTTCCCAAGGTTTGGCCATTCCAAAGCGGTCGAAAGCGGGCTGTCGTTGCAACCGGAGCGAAGCAATCCCGGGCATGGCCGCACCAGTCGAGTCGAGATTGCCGCATCGGCCTGTGGCCTTCTCGCAATGACATGCCCATTTCCATCACCCGCCTAACCAAGAGGAGCGGCAATTGCTGAAACTCGGATACAAGGCGTCGGCCGAACAATTCGGACCGCGCGAATTGCTCGACTTCTCGTGCCTGGCTGAGGAGGTCGGGTTCGACTCGGTGTTTGTCAGCGATCATTTCCAGCCCTGGAAGCACACCGATGGGCATGCGCCGTCGGCGCTGGCCTGGCTCGGCGCATTGGGCGCCCGCACGCGGCGCGCGGTGTTCGGCACCAGTGTCCTGACCCCGACCTTCCGCTACCATCCCTCGGTCGTGGCACAGGTGTTCGGTACGCTCGGCGCGATGTTCCCGGGCCGGGTCGTGCTCGGCGTCGGCACCGGCGAGTCGCTGAATGAGGTGCCGTCGAGCGGCATCAAATGGCCCGGCCCCAAGGAGCGGCGCGACCGGCTGCGCGAGGCGATCGCACTGATCAACAAATTGTGGAGCGAGGATCGGGTCAGTTTCGAGGGTCAGTTCTATCGTACCGAAAACGCGACGATCTACGACAAGCCGAAGGAGAAAGTGCCGATCTGGGTCGCCGCTTCGGGGCCGCTCGCGGCGGCGATGGCCGGACAGGTCGCCGAGGGCTTTATCTGCACCAGCGGCAAGAACCCGCAGCTCTACACCGAGCTGACCGGCAAGGTCCGCGACGGCCTCGCCCGCCGCAGCCGCAGCGAGGACAGCCTCGAAAAGATGATCGAGGTCAAGGTGTCGTTCGACTCGGACGCCACCCGCGCCAGGGAGGACACCCGGCACTGGGCGGCACTGGCGCTGTCGCCCGAGGAGAAGGTCGGGGTCGAGGACCCGGTCGAGATGGAGCGGCTCGCCGCCGCATTGCCGCTCGACCGCGCCGCCAGCCGCTGGATCGTGTCGGCCGATCCCGAGGAGCAGGTCGAGAAGATCCGCCCCTATGTCGAGCTGGGCTTCACCCATCTGGTGTTCCACGCTCCGGGACCCGACCAGGCACGCTTTTTGAAGCTCTACGCCGAGCGGGTGCTGCCGCTGCTGCGCGCCAGGTTCGGCTGATGAGCACCGCCGAGGTCACACTAAAGGCGCTCACCGGGATCAAGCTGGTCGAACCCGGCGACGATCTCGGCGCGATCGCCGTGGCCGCCTTTACGTCAAACCGGGTGGCGCCGGCGCCGGGTGATGTGCTGGTGGTGGCACAGAAGATCGTCTCCAAGGCCGAGGGGCGCTATGTCGATGTCGCCGCGGTCGAGCCCTCGCCGCCCGCTGTGGCGCTCGCCGCCGAAACCGACAAGGATCCGCGCTTTGTCGAAATCGTGCTCGGCGAAGCAAAGCGCGTGGTGCGGCATCGCCCGGGACTGTTGATCGTCGAGCACCGGCTCGGCTTTGTCATGGCCAATGCCGGCATCGATCACTCGAACATTCCTGGTGACGGCGCCGAGCGCGTGCTGCTGCTGCCGGTCGATCCGGATGGTTCGGCCGCGCGGCTGCGCGATCATCTCACCGGCTTCTTTGGCGTGCCGATCGCCGTAATCATCTGCGACAGTTTCGGCCGGCCGTGGCGCAAGGGCACTGTCGGCGTGGCGCTCGGCGCGGCAGGTCTCCCGGCGTTTGTCGACATGCGCGGTCAGCCGGACCTGTTCGGCCGCGAGTTGCGGGTAACCGAAACCGGCTTTGCCGACGAGATCGCGGCAGCGGCGGGATTGGTCATGGGCCAGGCCGCCGAGGCGGTGCCGATGGTGCTGGTGCGCGGCCTCACCTGGTCGGCGCCCGATCTGCCGGTCGCGGCGATGGTCCGCTCGCCGGAGAACGATCTGTTCCGATGAACCAGGCGCGCGGCTCTGTCGTGGCGCTGTCGGGCGGGATCGGCGGCGCCAAGCTGGCGCTCGGCCTCTATCGCGTGTTACCGCCGGGAGCGCTGACCGTCATCGCCAATACCGGCGACGATTTCGTGCATCTCGGGCTCGCGATCTCGCCTGATCTTGATACCCTGCTCTACACCCTCGCCGGTCTCGACAATCCGGCGGCCGGTTGGGGCCGGCGCGGCGAGACCTGGACCTTTATGGCCGCACTCGAAGCGCTCGGCGGCGAGACCTGGTTCAGGCTGGGCGACGGCGATCTCGCGACCCATGTCGAGCGCACCCGCCGGCTCGGCGCCGGCGAGAGCCTGTCGCGGATCACCGATGATTTTCGTCGCGGTCTCGGGATTTCGGCCCGGCTGCTGCCGATCAGCGACGACCCGGTGCGCACCCGCCTCGCGACCGATCGCGGCTGGCTCGATTTCCAGGATTATTTCGTGCGGCTGCAATGCCGGCCCGTGGTTCGCGAGATCGTCTTCGCCGGCAGCGCGGCCGCACGCCCGCACCCGGATTTTCTGGCGGCGCTCAACGATCCGGCATTGCGCCTCGTCGTGATCTGCCCGTCAAACCCGTTTATCAGCATCGACCCGATGCTGAGCGTGCCGGGCGTGCGCGAGGCGTTGCGCGCGACCGCAGCACCGGTCGTCGCGGTGTCGCCGATCATCGGCGGCAAGGCGGTCAAGGGCCCGACCGCCAAGATGATGGCGGAGCTCGGCCTGCCGGTCGACGCCGCCGCGGTCGCCCACCATTATGATGGCCTCCTTAACCATTACGTGATCGACGAGGCCGATGCCGGGACATTGATCGGCGATCTGCCACTGACCGCGACCCGCACCTTGATGGAGACCCTGGCCGACCGCGAGGCGCTGGCGCATACGGTGCTCGCTCTGGCCGGCGCAGAAATCGAGGGTCGATAGGTCCATCCTGGCCGGGTTCGACCCGCCGGCCTTCCGACCAAGGCACGGAAGCGCAAACCGTAAAAAGTCAGGGATGCCGCGAATGCGGCGATCGCCGTGCGGGTTTCTTTCACGAGTTCCGCTCCGGAAACCGTTGGTTAGGGTTTTCGTGACAGGATCGTTGGCCATGCAGGCTCCTTCACTGGTTTCATCCCGTTGACCCTACCACGTGTCGTCCGTCCTTTGAGTCGTCCCGTCGCCGGCAAGACAATGAGAGGTGGTGCAGTCCCGGAAATGCTGATCGCGGGGTGGTCGATCGGAATGATTGTAATAACGACGTCACAGTTGATTTTTAATTATCCACTCAAACTACCAGTCCCTGGTCAACCGTGTATAGATTTTCAATGGATGTATCTTGCTTCACAATTTTCGCTATCGGGCCATCTGACGCAGGCTTATAATCATCAAATATTTTCTAATTTTTCTGGACACTTCACAAATGGCTGTGTCATGGCACATGTTGATTATCCGCCGACTTTGTTCCTCTATGCCGCTCCTTTCGGCTTGTTCTCTTATTGGATTGGGAAATTGATGTGGGTGGCGATCACCCTTTCCTTTTTCCTGTTTATGTTGTGGAAGATCATCCCAGGAGTGCGAACGATCATCGCGGCGTTCTCGCTTGACCCGGTGTTTGCGAACGTCACTCTTGGTCATAACGGGTTTTTGACCGCCGGGTTGTTCGCATGCCTGTTGTTGACGGTCGAAAACCGGCAATGGCTTGCCGGGATCTTTATCGGCCTGCTCAGTTACAAACCGCAATTTGGGATTCTGATCCCGGTTGCCCTGGTGGCGTCGGGAAATTGGCGTGCCCTCGCGAGCGCTGCGATTTCGGCCACGGCCTTTGCGGTGATTGCGGGAATGGCTTTCGGCTTTGACAGCTGGATTGCGTTTGCCCATGCCCTGACAGATCGCGCCGCCGTCCTCGCCGATGCCACCTCGGGCACGACGTGGCTTTGCTCGATTTTCTCCCTATTGCGGGATGTCGGGATCTCGGCACGTCTCGCATTCGCGGCACAAGCCATCGCTATCCTGAGCGCGGCGACGGTCGTTTGGCGATTGTGGAGCCGCCCATTCCCGCATGCGCTGAAGGCCGCGGGCTTGTGCGTCGGCGCGGTCATCGCCAGCCCACATGCCTACCCTTATGATCTGACCATTCTGCTTGTCGCGGCGGCGTTCTTCATCCGCGACGGTCTGACCGATGTCGAGAAAAAATTCCTGTTTGCCCTGTGGGCATGCGGCGTGCCGATGTTCCTGATCGGGCAAGTTGGGGGCTGGGTGATCCTTGTCATCTACATGGGAATGATGGCGCTTGTCCTCTGCCGTGGTGTTCGTCTCACCCTACCGGTGTTTGGCAACCTCACCCCTACCAAAATCTGAAATAGCAAATAACCTGATGACTAAGCTTTCCGTCGTTATCCCGGTTTACGACGAGACTGCGACAATTGCGCCACTCCTCCGGGAAGTCGCCGGCGCGCTCCCGGAAGTCTCGAAACAGATCATCATCGTCGATGATTGTTCTCGCGATGGAACCGCAGAGTGGTTACGCCGTAACCTTGGGACGGCACAAGGACTGTGGCACGGCATCACGATCAGGGAGGACGGGGAAATCGATCTCCGTAGGCTACCGGACGCAAACACCGCAGGCTTTGCATTCACAGTCGTCTTTCATGAACGCAATCGTGGCAAGGGGAGTGCGGTCAGAACCGGTTTCGAACATGCTTATGGCGAAGTGATCGTCATCCAGGATGCAGATCTCGAATACGATCCCAATGACTGGTCATTGATGCTGCCACTGATTACCGAGAGAAAGATTGCCGACGTCGTTTATGGGTCCCGGTTCGATAACCGCCCGCATCGTTCATTATGTTTCTATCATTATCTCGGAAACCGTGTAATATCTCTCATATTCAGCATTCTCTGTAATCAAATGCTCTCGGACGTAGAGGTTTGCTATAAGATGTTCAAGAGGGAGGTGATGAAGCAACTCGTGCTAACCACCAACGGTTTCGGATTCGAGATCGAAATCAGCGCAAGGATCGCCCTTGCACGGCGCTGGCGCATCTACGAAGTCGGCATCAGCTATTATGGTCGTACCTATGCCGAGGGTAAAAAATAAACTGGCGAGATGGCGTCAAGGCACTTGGTTATCTTGTGAAATTTGCAGTGCTCGACAGGTTGTTACCCCGATCTGGCGTTACCGGAGGCTGAAACGGATCTGATGGGCCCACCAGCGCATTGATCTCGTGGTCCGCTTCGCGAAGCGCTCGGGAACCAAGTGCTTTGATCAGACCACTGGCAGGAAAGTCGGCTGATCGGCACTTCTGGACGCCTGCGACGCCAAAGCCGTTCTAGCCTTGCCTAGGTACATAGCGCCTTTAGCCCACGGACACGTTCCGCAGGCATCCACATGGTGCACAGAAGGGTCGTGCCAGGCTACGAGGATTCGTGCCATAAGCCGCGTTCATGGGTTAGGCATGACTCGGACCTGCCTGCTGGGCATAGCGAAGTCGATGGGCATGGCGAGGTCGAGCGATACACGCTAGCATTTGGGATCGGCGCAGCATGGAAACGTGGGCGGTGGTGCCGGTCAAGGAGCGGGATCGCGCGAAGGAGCGGCTCGCCCCGCTGCTGCCGCCCGAGCTGCGCCCGGTGCTGGCGTTGGCGATGCTGGAAGATGTGCTGGCGGCGCTCGCCGCAGCACCGGGTCTGGCCGGGATCATCGTCGTCACCCTCGATGCGGGAGCCGGTGAGCTGGCGCGGCGTTATGACGCGCGGGTCGTCACCGATGGTGCCCGTGACGGGCATTCGGGTGCCGTCGCCGCAGCGGCACGGCTTTTGGCCGGCGAGGGATGTGACGGGATGCTGACCCTGCCGGGCGACGTGCCGCTCGTGACGGCCGCGGAGATCGGCGCGGTGATCGGGGCGCATCGCCCGCCGCCCTCCTTCACGATCGTGCCGTCGCACGACGAAGGTGGATCGAACGCGATCCTGCTGTCGCCGCCCGACGCGGTGCCGTTGCGCTTTGGCGTCGACAGCTTTTTCCCGCACCTCCGTGCGGCCGCGGCGCACGGCATCGTGCCGACCGTGCTGCGTCTGCCGGGGCTGGCACTCGATATCGACAATCCCGCCGACCTCGCCGCCTTCGCCCGGATCACCTCGCAGACCGGGGCGCACACCCGGGCTCGGGCTTTGCTTGACGAGCGCGGCCTGTTGCCGTCTCTGTTGCCGTCGCGGCCGGGCTCGGCCGGGCCGTCCCCGATCACCCGGACGTATCGCTAGCCCGATCCCGCGGTTGCGAGGGCCAGGTTCGGGCATCGGCAGCGGGGACAGGAGGATCTGACGCAATGACGATCGACGCGGTTGCCGCCGGCGGGCGCGAACACCGTCTGAGCGCCGAGGAGGCGCTGCAGCTCGCCGATATGGCCGATCCGCGCCCGCTGATGAAACAGGCGGCGGCGCTGCGCGACTTCGGGCATGGCGAGCTTGTGACCTATTCGCCCAAGGTATTCATCCCGCTGACCCAGCTGTGCCGCGACGTGTGCCATTACTGTACCTTTGCGCACCCGCCGCGTCCCGGCGAGCCGGTCTATCTCGACGCCGAGGCGGTGCTGGCGATCGCCCGGGCCGGTGCCGAGGCCGGCTGCCACGAGGCGCTGTTCACATTGGGCGACAAGCCCGAATTGCGCTATGCGGCGGCGCGTGCCGCGCTCGACCGGCTCGGCCATCCGACGACGCTCTCCTACCTCGCCGAAATGGCCGGTCTGGTGCTGCGCGAAACCGGGCTCTTACCGCATCTGAACCCCGGCATCATGAGTGCGGCCGATCTCGCCCTGCTGCGCCCGGTCTCGGCCTCGCAGGGGATCATGCTGGAGAGCGCTTCGGAGCGGCTGCGGCGCCGCGGCGGCCCGCATTTCGGCTCGCCCGACAAGGATCCGGCGCTGCGCCTCGACACGATCCGCTGCGCCGGCGAGATGGCGGTGCCGTTCACCAGCGGCATCCTGATCGGCATCGGCGAGACAAGGCGGGAGCGGATCGAGGCACTGTTGGCGCTGCGCGAGCTCAACGACCGCTTTGGCCATGTCCAGGAGATCATCATCCAGAATTTCCGGGCCAAGCCCGGCACCAGGATGGCCGAGGCACCCGAGCCCGATCTCGACGACCATCTGTGGACGATCGCCGCGGCGCGGCTGATCTTCGGCCCGGCGATGAACCTGCAGGCGCCGCCCAATCTGAACCCGCGGGCGCTGGCCCCGATGATCGATGCCGGGATCAACGATTGGGGCGGGGTCTCGCCGGTGACGCGCGACCACGTCAATCCCGAGGCGCCGTGGCCAGAACTCGATCATCTGGCGCATGAGACCGCGGCCGCCGGCAAGGTGCTGGTGCCGCGGTTGGCGATCTATCCCGAATATGCGCGCGACGCCGAGCGCTGGCTCGACGCGGGTTTGCGCAGCGCGGTGCTGCGTGCCAGCGATGCCGAGGGTTTTGCCCGGCCGGACCGGTGGATCGCCGGCTCGGGCAGCGCGCCGCCCGGGGTGCGGTCGGCCGAACCGCTGCATGTCGCCGCGCCATCGGCGCTGGCCCGGATCCTCGACCGGGCTTCCGCCGGCGAAGCCCTGTCAGAGGCCGAGATCGTGCGGCTGTTCCAGGCGCGCGGCGAGGCTTTTGGCGAAGTGTGCGAGGCGGCCGACCGGTTGCGTCGACGGGTCAATGGCGACATCGTCAGCTATGTCGTGACGCGTAACATCAACTACACCAACGTCTGCTATTTCCGCTGCCAGTTCTGCGCCTTTTCGAAGGGCAAGCTCAGCGAGAATCTGCGCGGCCGGCCCTATGACCTCGACCTGCCGGAGATCCGGCGCCGGGTCGAGGAGGCCTGGGAGCGCGGCGCCACCGAGGTCTGTCTGCAAGGCGGCATCCATCCCGAATATACCGGCGCCACCTATCTCGGGGTTTGTCGTGCGATCAAGGAGGCGGTGCCCGATATTCACATTCATGCCTTCTCGCCGCTCGAGATCTGGCAGGGTGCCAAGACGCTCGGCCGCCCGCTTGAGGACTTTCTGCGCGAGCTGAAGGAGGCCGGGTTGAGTTCCCTGCCCGGCACCGCGGCCGAAATCCTCGACGACGAGGTTCGTGCGGTGATCTGCCCCGACAAGATCAAGACCGGGCAATGGCTCGAGGTCATGGAGGCGGCGCATCGCGTGGGCCTCAGAGCCACGACGACGATCATGTACGGCCATGTCGACCGCTATGAGCATTGGGCGCGGCACCTCTTGCGCATCCGCACGCTGCAGGCGAAGACGGGCGGCTTCACCGAGTTCGTGCCATTGCCGTTTGTGCCGATGGAGACACCGATCTACCTGAAGGGTCTCGCGCGGCGCGGCGCCACCTGGCGCGAGGCGGTACTGATGCATGCGGTGGCGCGGTTGGCGCTCAACCCGCTGATCACCAACATCCAGACCTCGTGGGTCAAGATGGGCAGCGGTGGTGCCGCCTTCTGCCTGGGGGCCGGGGCCAACGATCTCGGCGGCACGCTGATGAATGAGAGCATCACCCGCGCGGCCGGCGCGGTGCACGGCCAGGAGATGCCGCCCGAAGCGATGGAGGCGCTGATCCGCAGCCTCGGGCGCATTCCGCGCCAGCGCACGACCCTCTATGGCGAGGCGCCGGCCGAACGCAGCGCCGCCGCCTTTGCCGCGGCACCCTTGACCGAACCGGTCAACACCCCCGCCCGCCGTTACGAGCGCCAGCGCGAGCCCGTCGCCGTTTCCGACTGAGCCGACCGTCGCCGACCGGCAAGCCGTGGCTCAGGCCGGTGCCGCCGCCCCTTCGGTGACGGTTTCGAGCTGGCCGACCGTCTCTTTGCCAAACAGCACCGGGATCAAGGCGCCGACCCCGACCACGACCAAGATCGTGCCAAAGAAGATCGTCGGTGAGCCGGTATACGGGGTCATCAGAAACGGCGCCAAAACGCCGGCGAAGATCCGGCCAAACGACTCGCCGAAGATGTGCCCGCGCCCGCGCAGCACCGTCGGGAACTGCTCGGACAGATAAACGCGGGTGGCGCTAAAGGAAGACAGCACGGTGAAACCGGTGATCACCCCGCCCGTCAGCATCACCACGGTCGCATGGGTCCCGGCACGGTGCGCCATCATCATCAGGAACACACCGGGCAGCGATCCGGCGAGGGCATAGAAAATTGTCCAGCGCCGTCCGATGATCTCCATCAGGTAGGCGGTGAACGCCTTGCCCGGAATGCTGGCCGCGTAGATGATCGTGGAAAGCCCGAAGCTGAGGCTGACGGCCGCACCCTGATCGACCAGCGCCTTTGGCAGCAAGATGTGGATCAGAAGAGCGGCCATGCCGGCGGACATGGCACTGAGAATGCCCACCACCGTCCAGCGCAGCTGGCCTCGGCGAAACAGCGCCCAGTAGGGTGGCAGTTTTTCGCGGCTGGTCTCGCTGCCGCCGCCGAGCGCCGCGACCGTCAGCGGTGGCACGCGGTTGCCGGCGCGCGAGATGATCCGATTGACGGTGTCGACCGCGGCCTCGGCCCGGCCGCGGCGCAGATGCCAGCGCGGGCTCTCGGGGATCACGAAATGGATCAGTGCCGGGGCGATGAAAACCATGAGCCCGCCCGGTAACGCCATCAGCCGAAACGCGTTCGGATTGCCGGCGAGCAGGTAGCTGACCAACAGCACCGCGGTAAACGAGGTGGCCAGCAACATCTCGTAGACCCCGCCGTAGGTGCGCCGGTGCTGCGCCGGCATCAGTTCGGCGGCGATCGGAAACGCCGCCGAAACCGCAAAGCCACCGCCGAGCCCGGTCAGCAAGCGGATGATGATCAGCTGTTCGGCGGTTTGCACCAGCGGGATCAACAAGGTGAAAAAGGTCGTGACGATCACGCCAATTTGCATGACCAGCTTGCGGCTCCAATGGTCCGACATCGCCGACGCGGTGAAACCACCGACGACGGCCATCAGGGTCGAAGCGACGGCGACAAAACGGATGTCCTCTGGGGTTAGGTGGAGCGGATGCTTCGCCAAGACGAGCAGCGAGCCGGTGATCGATAGATCGTAGCCCTCGACAAAACCCATGAACCCCAGGACCAGAAGAATCGCGAGGTGGTAGGGACTGAACGGGATACTGTCGAGCTTGCGCCCGAGCATAAACCCGGCGGCGTTCGACGACCGTGCGAAGGAACGCGCTTCCGCCATCGCAACCTCCCTGCTTGGTCCAATCCGGGAGCGCGCGGTTGGGGAACCGGCAGGCCGATGCGCCGCTGTTACTATCCGCGACGAAAATGCGTTCTCGCCGTGTCTGCGCCTCGCCTGCTGCAGCCGCCCGCGACGGTTCCGGTTCGACATCTCGTTGCGGTGCGAGGCTCGGACCGGATTTGTCGTTGGCGGCGCTCGGCGGATCGGACGCGGCTGATGCCGCGCCCGTGACCCTCGCCGATCATCATTGTGGCGCCCGCAGGCTCCCAATGCGCCTGCACCGTCTCGCCTCGATCACCTCGGCCTGCCCTGGCGCGGGTTCGGTTGCCGACTTATCGCCGTGCTGCCCACGCTCTGCAAAATTAGCATGGCTGATATGAACCGTCAACGCTGCGAACGCCGATTTTATCGTTCCGGCGGACGGAATGCGGCAACCGTGCCGCGGCAGCGAGCCGTCTTCTCACCTCGGCGCCAGAATCCTATGCTGACGCTCCAACCCTCCGTCCGGGGAGCCGCCACGATGCAAGCTGCTGCCGCCGTCTTTCGCAAGGTGCGCGCACCACTGACGATCGAAGAGGTCGAGCTCGACCAGCCCTGGGGGCGCGAGGTGCTGGTGCGCACTGCCGCAACCGGCGTGTGCCACAGCGATCTGCATGTCGTCGACGGGGTCGGCCGCTTCCCGCTCGACCGGCCGATCGTGCTGGGCCATGAGGGTGCCGGAATCGTCGAGGCGGTCGGTGCCGAGGTCACGACGGTCAGACCCGGCGACCATGTCGTCGCCTGTCTCTCCGGCTTTTGCGGCAGCTGCCCGCAATGCCTGTCGGGCCATCCCAATCTGTGTACCGGCGGCATCGTCACCCGGCCCGACAGTGCCGCCCCGCGGCTGTCGCAGAACGGCCAGCCGTTCCGCCAGTTCATCGGCATTTCGAGCTATGCCGAGAAGATGCTGCTGCATGAGAACTCGATCGTGCGGATCGATCCGGAGCTGCCGCTCGACAAGGCCGCGCTGGTCGGCTGCGGGGTGTTGACCGGGGTGGGTGCGGCATTGCGCAGCTCGGGGCTCGAAGCCGGGCAGAATGTCGCGGTGTTCGGCTGCGGCGGGGTCGGCCTGTCGATCATCCAGGGGGCGCGCCTCGGCGGCGCGCGGCAGATCATCGCCGTCGATCAGTTCGAGGCGAAGCGTGAGATGGCGGCCCGCGCCGGCGCCACCGATTTTGTCAACAGTGCCGAGAACGACCCGGTCAAGAGGGTGCGCACGCTGACCGGCGGACTTGGGGTCGATCACGCCTTCGAGGCGGTCGGCAATGCAAAACTGGTGCGGCAGGCGATCGAGAGCCTGGCGATCCGCGGCACCGCGACGATCGTCGGGGTGCTGCCGCCCGATGCGATGATCGAGTTCCCGTGGATGGCGATCCGCCCCGAATGCAAGGTGCAGACCTCGCGCATGGGCTCGAACCGGTTTCGCACCGACATCCCGCTCTATCTCGATTTCTACCGCCAGGGTCGGCTCGACCTCGACGCGATGGTCACCAAGCGCGGCCACCTCGGCGACATCAACGAAGCCTTCCGCGCCATGAAAGCCGGCGAAGTCGCCAGAACTGTGCTGACCTTCGACTGATTAGGAATTAGCCTTCGATGCACGTTTCTCACGCGTGAACCGCGCCAGGACGATCGGCAAGCCCGCCATCAGGAACACCGCCGGGCTCCGCAATGCTGCAAGCACGACATCGGTATCGAGCGCGTATCCCATGTTGTCAGCAGTATCGGTGGAAATGTAATTTCCCCAGAAGACAGATTAAAGTGAGCGGGCGATGCTGAAGACGACGCGCGACATGGTCATGCCGACCGCGATCACCGGCTCCTATCCGCGGCCATTGTGGTTCGATCTCAGCCTGCAAGGGCGGTCGTTCAAAGCCGCACTCGGCGACTCGCTGTTTCGCGAGCAGTATCTCGACGCGGTCGCCGCGGTGATCAACGCGCAGGAGGCGGCCGGGCTCGACATCGTCACCGATGGCGACAGCCGGTTCGATCTCGCGGTCGGCGGCAAGTCGTGGTTCTTCTACCCGATCGAGCGACTGGGTGGCATCCATGGCCACCGCTCGACCTCGCAAGGCTGGATGGGGCGGCACGGGCTCAAGCCCGGCCATATCCTGTGGGAGGTGCAGGAGGCCTACCAGCCATCGGTCGTCACCGAAAAATTGACGCGCGGGCCGCTCGAATACGCCGCGTTGTGGCAGGTCGCACAGCGCCTCAGCGATCGTCCGGTCAAGTTCGGAGCGATCTGCGCGCCGGCTTTGGCCAGCATGTTGTGGAACCAATACTACCCGGATGATCGGGCGATGGTGCTCGACCTTTGCGATATCATGAATGCCGAGTTCCGCGAGCTTGCCGCGGCCGGCTGCCCGCTGATCCAGGTCGAGGAGCCGCGCCAGCACGGGCTGACGACGCGAGCCGACTGCACCGATGCCGAGCTCGAATTCCAGACACAGGTGTTCAACCGCCAGCTCCAGGGCGTCGAGGCCGAGATCTGGGCGCATACCTGCTGGGGCAACCCGAACCAGCAGCGGGTCTATTGGGAGGTGCCGAGCTACGAGCGGGCCTTGCCCTATCTCTTGCAGCTCGATGCCGATGTCGTCACCTTCGAATGCGCCAGCAATAACGGCAAGGATTTGCCGCTCTTCGGCAAATACAAGACCGACAAGAAGATTGGCATCGGCGTCGTCAATCACTGCAACACGATCGTCGAGCCGCCGGAGCATGTCGCGGCACTGATCAGAAAGGCACTCGAATACATCCCGCCGGAGCGGCTGGTGATCACGACCGATTGCGGTTTTGGCCGCGAGGGGCTGTCGCGCCGCATCGCCTATTACAAATGCGTATCGCTGGTCGCCGGGACCAATATCGTGCGCCACGAGCTCGGCCTGCCCGAAGCCCATATCCGCGCCGCCGACCCGAAGCTCTATTTCGCCGGCATCGGCTGACGAGCGGCCCGCAGCATCGCGCGTCGGCACGGCGCGCCACCGCTGGTGGTGCGATGCTACGAGGGCCGATTGACGAAACGCTTGGGAACCATGCGTTTCGGTCGGACCACTAGCGCAGGCTCTGCGACAGGTGCGGCGGATATTCGGCTGCGGTCTCGGCACCGGCGCCGAGCAGCCAGTCGCGCAGCGCCGCGATCGCCGGTGCGTCACTGCTGGCCTCGGGCGCATAGAGGAAGTAGCCGCGGGTCCGCGTCACCGGCCCGTCGAGAGGGGCCAGGAGGCGGCCGCGGCACAACTCGTCACCGACCAGTGCCAGCGGACCCATGACCACGCCGAGACCCTCGATCGCCGCCTGGATCGCGAAATAGAAATGCTCGAACACCTGCTCGCGCGCCGGCTTCAGCTCGGGTAGCCCGGCCGCGGCGAGCCAGCGCGGCCAGGCGTCGCGCAATGTCGCCGCATGCAGCAGCGTGTGCCGCGCGAGATCGGGTACCGCCGCGAGCGGGCAGCGCTCGATGAGGTCGGGGCTCAGCAGCGGCAGACGTGCCTCGCCGAGAAACCGCTCGCCGACCCAGCCCCGTTGCCGTGCCGGGCCGGAGATCACCGCGTCCGCCTCCATCCGGAACTGCTCGGCCGGCGTGCTCGCAGTGACGATGCGCAATTCGAGACCCGGGTGGGCACGCTCGAATTCGGGTAGCCGCGGGATCAGCCAGCGCATCGCGAAGGTCGGCAGCGCCGACACGCACAGCCGCCCGCGCGCCGGGGCGCCACGGCGCGCGTCGAGTGCTGCCTGCGCCAGCCGGTCGAGCGCCGGCCCGGCTTCGGCCAAGAGATCGAGCCCGGTCCGCGTCGCCACCGCATTGCGGCTGGTGCGCTGAAACAGCGGGGCGCCGAGCCAGTCCTCGAGAACGCGGATTTGCCGGCTGACCGCGCCATGGGTGACGTGCAGCTCGTCGGCCGCGCGGGTGAAGCTGCCGAGCCGGGCGGCCGCCTCGAAGGCCTTGATCGCATTCAGCGGGGGCAGGCGGGGGCGGACCATCACGTGAGCTTTCCTCACATCGACGGTCAGCACAAGTCGATTGTCATCGATCTGTCATCAATGCCACATCGGACGAGGCGCCGGCGCGAACCCGCCCGGCCTTGCCTGTCCCCGGATGGATCGGAGGGCTCGATGACGACCGCAGCTTTGCCGGCGACCACCGGCCGTCCCGACCGCCGGCGCCTGCGCGTGCTGTGCGGCGCGTGCGGTGCGCATGCGCTGCATGACGGGCTGACCGATACGCTCTATCTGCTGCTGCCATTGCTGCAGGCCGAATTTGCCCTTGGCTATGCCGCGGTCGGGGTTCTGCGTGCGCTCTATGCCGGGGCGATGGCCGGGTTGCAGGTGCCGGCGGCGCGGGCGGCACAGCGGTTCGGCGGCGTCACGCTCCTGGCGCTCGGCACGACGGTCGCCGGTTGCGCCTATCTCTGCCTCGGCGCGGCGCCGAGCCTCGTCGTGCTGGGGGGCGTGCTGGTGCTGGGCGGGATCGGGTCGAGCGTCCAGCATCCGATCGCCTCCGGTCTCGTCGCCGCGGCCTATGAGGGACCGCGTTCGCGCGGCGCGCTCGGCACCTACAATTTCGCCGGGGACCTCGGCAAGATGGCATTGCCGGCGATCACCGCGGCGCTGATCGCGGCAACGAGCTGGCGTTCGGCGACAATGGTGGTCGGGATCATCGGGTTATGCGGCGCCGGCGCCATCGTGCTGGCGCTGGGACGGGCGCAGGTGGTATCCGCCGGGCATGCCGCAGCAACGGCGCCGAGCGCGACCCCGGCCCGATCCGTCGACCCGCCGCGCGGCGGGTTTCCGCTGCTGCTGGCGATCGGCATCGTCGACAGCGCGACGCGGATGGGCTTTCTGACCTTTCTGCCGTTTCTGCTGCGGGCCAAGGGTGCCGGGGTGCCGGAAATCGGCGCGGCGCTGACGCTGGTTTTTGCCGGCGGTGCGGCGGGCAAGCTCGTCTGCGGCTTTCTCGGGGCGCGGCTCGGCGTGCTGACGACGGTGTTCCTGACCGAGGGAGCGACCGCGCTCGGGATCCTCGGGTTGCTGCCCTTGCCGATCGGTGCCGCGCTGGCGCTGCTTCCGGCGATCGGCATCGCCCTCAACGGCACTTCATCGGTGCTCTATGGCACGGTCCCCGATCTGGTCGCTGCCCGGCGCCGCGACCATGCTTTTGGCGTCTTCTATACCGGCACGATCGGCTCGGGGGCGGTGGCGCCGGCGCTGTACGGGCTTCTGGGCGACGCAATCGGCCTGCGCCCGGCGATGCTGTTGGTGGCGTCAATCGTGTTGTTGACCCTGCCGCTCGCGTGGCGGCTGCAGCGCATCCTCGATATTGTCGGTGAACCCGGGTGAGGGCTGCGGCGGGCTCGACGGGTGGCGGGCGATGCTGCTAAGAGAGGTGCGGCGTCAGCGAGGGAGCACAGCGATGGTCGCGATCAGGTCCGTCGCCCATTTCAGCATTCCAGTCAGCGACGTGGCGAAGAGCACGCGGTTTTATACCGAGATCGTCGGCTGCCGCCACCTGGCGACGGTGGCGCAGGGCAACATGGCGTTTCTTGACGCGGCCGGGACCTGCCTGATCCTGGTCAGGCGCGATCCGCCGATCAATCCCAGACCCGAAGATCATGGCGGGGTGCATCATTCCTTTGCCGTGGCGCATGAGGATTACGCGACAGCACTCGACCATTTGCGCGCCCATGATGTTGCGATCACCTTCGAGGAGGACCGGCAGGGCGGTGTCTTGAACGGTCCGCGCGCCTATTTCCACGATCCCGACGGCACGGTGCTGGAGTTCATCGATCTGACAAGCTATGCCGGCGACCGCGCGGCGGTCCGGCGCTAGCACAGGAGGGAGCGGGCCGATGTCGTCACTTGCGCAGCGCTACAATGTCGGCGGGATCATGCTGCCGCGGCCGTTCAAGATCCGCCGCCTCGGCCATTTCGGCTTCAATGTCGAGCGGCTCGCCGAGAGCCGCCGGTTCTACGGTGACCTGCTCGGCTTCACCGCGTCCGACACGCTCGATTTCTCGGCTGCACCGTGGTTCCCCAAAGACGCCGACCTCGGCGACCCGCGCGGCTATTTCATGCGCTATGGCACTGACCACCACGCCTTTGTGCTGTTCCCCAAGCAGGTCATGGACCATCGCGCCGACCGCAAATTCGCACCCGAAGTGACCATCAACCAGATCACCTGGCAGTGCGGCAGCCTCAAAGAGATCGTCGACGCGCACGGCTATTTCGAGGCGCAGCAGGTCCGCATCCAGCGGGTCGGGCGCGACATGCCGGGCAGCAATTGGCACGTCTATGTCTACGATCCCGATGGCCACACCAACGAACTCTATTACGGTATCGAGCAGATCGGCTGGAACCAGGCAAGCAAGCCGCGTGCGATGTACGACCGCGGTTTTGGCAGCAAGCCGCCGCTGCCGCAGATGTCGGAGGCCGAAGAGGTAGCGGCAGCCGAGCGCAATGGCGTCGACATCTTCTCCGGCCACCGACCGCCGCCGACCCCCGGCAAAACCTATGAGGTCGAAGGCGTGCTGCTGCCGCGGCCGTTCAAGATTACCAAGATCGGCCCGGTCGGGCTGTTCGTCGATGATGTCGGGCGCGCCGAGGAATTTTATTGCGAGCGGCTCGGCTTTGTCCGCAGCGAGGAGTGCACCTATCGCGGCGCCCGCGCGGTGTTCCTGCGCTGCGGCAACGAGCATCACAGCGTCGGGCTGTTCCCGAAGGAGCTGCGCGGGCCGCTCGGGCTCAGAGCGGGCACCACTTGCATGTCGTTCGGGGTCGAACTCGGCAGCTATGCGCAGCTGCGCGAGGCGATTGCGTTCCTGAAATCTGAGGGGGTCAGCTTTATCGATACGATCCCGCCCAAGCTTTATCCCGGCATCGATTACGCGGCCTTTGCCCTCGATCCGGACGGGCATTGCATCCAGCTCTATTACTACATGGAGCAGGTCGGCTGGGACGGTCGGGTGCGGCCGGCGGCCGAGCGGCGCAGCACCTTGACGGAGTGGCCCGAGATGCTCGAGCCGCTATCGGATACCTATGCAGACCAGGTGTTCCAGGGTCCGTTCGGCTGAACCTCGGAAGGCACCAGGCCGATCGCCGATCGGGTCGCAAGACCGGCGTCAGCCGGCGGCGTCGCCGGTATCGTAGCGGATGCTGACGATCTCGATCTGCTCGATCCCCGAAGGGGCACGCAACTCGACGATGTCGCCCTCGCGCGCCCGGATCAGCGCGCGGGCAATGGGTGAGACCCAGCTGACCTGGCGGCGGGAGAGATCGGCCTCGTCGACGCCGACGATCGTCACCGTCGTCTCGGCGCCGCGCTCATTCGCATAAGTGACGGTCGCGCCGAAAAACACCTGATCGCGGTTTTTCTGCTGGGCCGGATCGACGATCTCGGCGCTTTCGAGCCGCTTGGTCAGAAAGCGCAGGCGCCGGTCGATCTCGCGCAGCCGCTGCTTGCCGTAGATGTAGTCGCCGTTTTCCGAGCGGTCGCCATTGCCGGCGGCCCAGGCGACGGTCTCGACCACCTGGGGACGCTCGACGCGCAGCAGGCGATGCTGCTCTTCTTGCAGCTGGCGATGGCCGGCAGGCGTCATGTAGTTGCGGATCCCGGCCGGGAGCGCCGGCGTCTCGTCGGGCGGGTCGATGCCGTCTTCCGCTTCTTCCCTGACGAAGGCCTTGCTCATCGGGTCACCTCATCGGCTGCCAGGCGCCATCGCGAGCTTACCACCGCCGCCCCCGAGCACAACGGCAGGGCGTGGAAGAGAACGGCAGGGATGGTCACGCGGTTGCGGGTGCCCGAGGGCGAATGTGTGCGGCAGCGGCTTGGTCATTGACGGCGCCGGCGGGCCGGCCCAACCTTCCCGGTGCGGGAGCGGGACGCGCGAGCCTCGTCCCTCGGACGAGTGCGGCAAAAGCATCGGCGCGCCTTCGCGAAGGAGCAGGAGGGAGAGCCATGCTGGAGATCGGCGTCTTTCACAATGGCGCGTCGAACCTGCCGATCATCACCACCAGCGACGGGATCACGCTGAATGACGGGTCGCTCGCCGAAGTCCATCAGGCGGCGCAGCAGACGCTGATCAACCAGGTCCGCCAGGGGATTCTTGCCGAGAAGCTCGGCTATCAATCGTTCTGGCTGACCGAGCACCATTTCCAGCCGGAAGGGGCGGAGATGAGCCCCAATCCGCTGATGGTGCAGATGAGTGTCGCGGCGCACACCAAGCGGATCCGGCTCGGCCAGGCGGCCAACATCATCGTCTGGCATCACCCGGTACGGCTCGCCGAGCAGATCGCGACGCTCGATGTGATCAGCGGCGGGCGGGTCGAGTGCGGCATCGGCCGTGGCTACCAGCCGCGCGAGAACGAGACTCTCGGCCGGCCCTACGGCGCCACGATCCAGGATCAGGAGCGCAACCGCAAGGCGTTCGAGGAGGCGATCGCGATCATGAAGAAATGCTGGACCGAGCCGTCATTCTCGCATCACGGCGAGAATTTCTCGGTGCCGCCCAGCTATACGAAGTGGAACCACAAGCAGACCATCGCCTATTTCCAGCAGGACAAAGCCGGCCGCCGCCTCGACGAAGTGATCGCGCTGGGTGATCCCGACATGTATTCGGCCGGCAACCCGGTGCAGGCGACGACGACGACGCTGAAAGAATTGCAGGTCTTTCCGCAGCCGGTGCAAAAGCCGCACCCGCAGCTGTGGGAGCCGCTGACCAGCGCCCGTTCGCTCAAATTCGCGGCCGAGAACGGGATCAACGGGGTCATGATCGTCGAACCCAACGACCGGCTGCGGCGCAACCTCGAAATCTATTACGAGGCGGCGGAGAAGGCGGGCTTTCCCGACATGCGGGGTCGCGGCCGTTTCAAGTTCGGCTGGGACGCGGCGAAACGGCGGGGGATCATGACCAGCCGCTATCTTCACGTCACCCGTCCGGGAAAAGAGAAGGCGTCGCTCGCGCGGGCGGCGCGGGCAATCGAATTGCAGTTCGACTATTATGGGCCGTTCGGCTTTGGCATCGTCGTGGGGAGGCTCGACGAGCCGATGTTCGACCTCAACAAGAAAGTCACCGCCGAGATGCTGCGCGAGCGCGAAATCGCGATCCATGGCTCGAAGCAGTATGTCATCGACACGCTGATGAAGATGCGGCGCGAGTGCGGCTATGACGATTTCTGCTTTCTCGGCTGGTTCGAGCTCGGCGGCTTCGAGCCGCAGGAGATCGAGGAGCAGATGCAGATCTTCGCCGAGGAGGTGATGCCGGTGATCGCCCGCGAGTGCGGCGGCAAGGTCGAGCTGCCGGCAACCGGTGTCGATCTGGTCGCCTGACCCGCGTCACGGAGTGCATGGCGGCATCACGGGCGGATCCGGGCCGAAGGTACCGCATCGGGGAGGTTCCGGGAGGAGAAAACATGGCGAACCGGGAAGCTGGAGCGCTGACGACGCTTTATCGCGGTTGGGCGGCGGCCCTCGCCGCCGAGCCGGAGATGCCGCTCGACGAGTTGCGGGCGATGTTCGAGCACTGGGGGGATGTGACCGCCGAGCCCAGCGGCCTCGATTATCTCGAGACCGATGCCGGCGGCGTGCCGGCCTTGTGGGCGGTGCCCAAGGGATGCGCCGCGGACCGTGTGGTGCTGTGCCTGCATGGCGGCGGCTACGTCACCGCGTCGATGTACACCCATCGCAAGCTCTATGGCCACCTCGCCAAGGTGATCGGCTGCCGCGCGCTGATCCCGCATTATCGCCGCGCGCCCGAGCATGTGCATCCGGCCCAGGTCGACGACGCGGTCGCGGCCTACCGATGGCTGCTCGACCAGCGGATCGCTCCTGCGCATATCGCCACGACCGGCGATTCCGCAGGCGGCGCGCTCGCCATCACCACGCTACTGCGGGCGCGCGAGCGCCGGCTGCCATTGCCGGCCGCGGCGATGCCGCTGTCGCCCTGGGTCGATATGGAGATCGGCGGCGACAGTCTCGACACCAACCGCGACAAGGACGCGCTGGTGCAGCGCGAGATCGTCGCGGTAATGGCCCAGACCTTTCTCGGCGAGGGCGGCAACCGCCGTGATCCGCTGGCCAATCCGCTCCATGCCGAACTGGCC
>Ga0335075_10001474_pt1 | contig 38726 bp, 28 predicted proteins | sample Lox_Sample_24_FD_206723 | JGI IMG/M metagenome (GOLD analysis project Ga0335075, IMG submission 206723) | Soil microbial communities from Loxahatchee National Wildlife Refuge, Florida, United States - Lox_Sample_2.4 | ecosystem: Environmental > Terrestrial > Soil > Wetlands | place: USA... | reverse complement strand
AACCCCGAGGCGCTGGAGCTGATGCAGACGGCGGCGGCCAACCTGACCAACCACGACTACGTGGACGCGCGCACCAATCTTGAGCAGGCGGAGCAGCTGAATCCGCGGCAGCCTGGACTGTGGAGCGAGTTCGCCTACCTCGAAATGATGTCCAACAACCTCGACCAGGCCATTGCCGACTTGCGCAAGGAAGTGACATACCACCCCGAGAGCACGCAGGCCTGGCAGCAGATGTGGAGCATCCAGTACCGGCTCAAGCGCTACGACGACGCAGTTCAGACCTTGCGCGATGAACTGAAGGCGCTGCCAGGCAACCCAGACGCGGAATCGCAGCTCGGCTACCTGCTCATCCTCCAGAAGAAGTATGACGAAGCAGCTTCGCTTTATGAGGCTGCCGTCAAGCAGGTCCCCGACAACCGCGACATGCGCATTCAGGCAGGACGCGCCGAGCTCCTGGCAGGCAGAAAGGATGCCGCCTTGGCCAACCTGCAGCAGGCCCTCAAGGGAACCACTGATCCCGGCATACTCAACGACGCCTCCTACGAAATGGCCGACTTCAACTTCGACCTGCCCACTGCCGAGTCCAGCACCAAACAGGCGCTCGATACGCTTGACAAGGAGACCCAGCAGATATCCCTCGGCAACCTCAGTGCCGACGACCTCGCGCACGTCAACCTTCTCACCGCCGCGTGGGACACCATGGGCTGGGTCTACTTCCGCGAAGGCAAGCTCCCGCTGGCCGAAAGCTATGTCAGCGCCGCCTGGAACACGTCGCAGGCCGCTGAAGTCGGCGGCCACCTGGCGCAGATTTACGAAAAGCAAGGCAAGTACCAGCAGGCCGTCGATACCGACGCTCTGGCCCTCGCCGCCGCCACGCTCACCCCCGACCCCTCTGGCAACGACGCCCTGACTACCCTGATGCAGCGGATGAAGGCAAAGGGATTCAATCCTCCGCCGGGCGATGCGGGCGAGAAGCTGGGCAAGCTCCGCACCTATTCCGTTCCCAGGCCTTCAGGAGTAGAAGGCAGCGCCGACTTCTTTGTGCTTCTCTCCCCGGACAAAGTCGAGGACGTGCAATTCATCCACGGTGACCAGCAGCTCCGCACACAGGCGGACGCAATCAAAAAGGTGGCCTTCGCGGGCCAGTTCCCCAAGGACTCAACAGCACGGCTGGTGCGGCGGGGCATTCTTTTCTGTTCGCCAGCCAGCAGTGTCTGCCAGTTCACACTGCTGCTTCCACAGTCGGTCACATTGCATTAGGACACAAGTCCGGCGACCATAGACGGCATGGCTGTTCCGGAACGGACACTGGGTGAGCTCAACCTGCACATGCGCCAGTCACTGGTTGCGCGCATCGTGCAGGTTCCGGTGCAGCGGTTCATCCGCACCCAGGGAGTCAGCAGCGCCTTCCTGCTTATTGCCGCGGTTGCCGCGCTTGTCTGGGCCAACTCACCCTGGCACGACTCCTACTACCACGCATGGCACATTCAGCTCGCGCTTTCCGGGCTTCGCCTGCCCGTCCACGCCTGGATCAACGATGCCATGATGGCGTTGTTCTTCTTTCTGATGGGCATGGAGATCAAGCAGGAGATCGTCCACGGTGAGCTCTCTGGCGATCTGCGGCGCGCCGCTCTTCCCATTTTCGCCGGGCTCGGCGGCATGGTGGCCCCGGCTCTCATCTACACGGCCTTCAACCACGGCCTCCTCAGCGAGCACGGATGGGGCGTTCCTATGGCCACCGACATCGCCTTTTCGCTGGGCGTGCTGGCAATTATCAAGGGCGTGCCGCCGGAGCTCAAGGTGTTTCTCCTGTCGCTGGCCATCGCCGACGATATCGGGGCCATCGTGGTGATCGCCTTTTTCTACACCGATACGCTCCACTGGAAGTACCTCCTCATCTCGGGCTTGCTCATCGCCATCATTCTGTTGTGCCGCAAAATCGGCTTGGGCAGCCAAATCATTTATGCCTCTCTCGGCTTCGGGGTATGGCTTGCCGTCTTACACTCAGGAGTGCACGCCACCATCGCTGGAATCGTGCTGGGCCTGTTGATGCCCGTAACCTCGCGCGTCTCCCTGAAGGAGTTCAGCCAGCTCGCATCTGAAACCGCAGTCGAGTTCCGCGAAGCCCAGGCCACCGGAGACATCGCGCGCGCCAACCGAATCCTTGGGGCCCTGGAGTACCTCCTGCAGCAGACCGAGGCGCCCGCCGACCGCGTCACGCGTAAGCTTCATGACTGGATCGCGTTCGTGGTGCTGCCGCTCTTTGCGCTCGCCAATGCCGGAGTCACCTTCTCCGCAGGCATGTGGCGAGTCCTGCTGCACAGCCCCGTTGCCTGGGGGGTTGCCATCGGACTGCTGGTCGGCAAGCCACTCGGGATCCTCGCGGCATGCTGGCTCACGGTTAAGCTCCGTGTCTCGCGCCTGCCCAGCTCCGTGAGCTGGCGGCAGGTCGCAGGGATTGGCGTCCTCGCCGGTATCGGATTTACCGTGTCTCTCTTCATTGCTGGGCTCGCCTTTGAGGACCAGGCCCATCTGGACGCAGCCAAGGCCGCCGTGTTGTTCACCTCGGTCGTGGCGGGCATCACTGGATTCGCGCTTCTCAGGCGGATCATGCCTGCTCAGCAGCCGCCGGCGCCTTCTCCACCAAAAGGTTGACCCTGGCCTCCAACCCGGGATGCAAGACACCTCTGCGCATAGCTCTCTAGAGTAGAGAGCGATCTGCGCTCCAAAAATCAGAATAGGAAGACGATTTCACGTTTCTTTCAGCAGTCTCGCGCTGCTTTACCAGGCCAGTTTGAGCGATTATCTCCATCCTCGGCCGCCTGCCCTGCCGCCTAAGCAGCACGCGCGGCTCGCTCTGCGGTGCGCGCCCGACCACCTGCTTCCACTGCGATATCTTCATAGCAGCCCTCGAAAGATGAAGAACTGCATGAAGAACCTGCATCGCCCGGTCCCCTCTGCCGCTTTAGCACTCATGACTGTCGCTGCCCTGCTTCTCTCCGGATGCCGCTCCCACAGCGGTCTCCCCAAACCGGGCACGCCCGACTACGAGCACCTCGTCTCAGCCTTCTACGTCGGCGTTTCTGCGTTGCAGGTCGGCAACGACGCCCTCGCCCTGACCAGTCTCGAAAAATCCACGCAGATCGCTCCCGGCGAACCCGCTGGATGGGCTGACTGGGGCATTCTCGCGCTGCGCCAGAGAAACTTCGGCCCCGCCTTCCAGCGTCTCGAGCGCGCCCGGCAGCTCGCTCCGGGCAACGCCCATATTTACTACCTGCTCGGCCTGCTCGGCACTGCAAAGGGAGACTCGCAGCAAGCCATCAACAACTATCGCAAAGCCGTCAGTCTCGACCCGAAAGACCTGCGCGCCAGCTACGCCCTCGCGCTTGAGATCGAGCGTCAGGGAGCCGCAGGCAGCGACGAGGAATTCGAGACCCTCATCAAGCAGATTCTTAGCGACCAGCCCGACAACCTCGCAGCGTTGGTCGAGCTCAGCCGTATCGCCGCCAAGCGCGGAGACACCTCCATCCTGCACAACACCATTCGCCGCATCGCTGCGCAGAGCGCCCAGTGGCCGGACGACGTTAAGCAGCAGCTAACGGAGTTGGAAACCGCTGCAGCCAGCTCTGAGCCTCGCGCAGCCGCCATGCGCAGCGTCTTTCTCCGAAACGCCCTTATGCAGGTTCCGGCCTTTCGCGCAGATCTCTCCGTAATCCGGCCCGCGCCCGGCGACGACGCGCAGCCGTTCACTAGTTTCGTGCGCCTACCCTCGCCGTCTTCCACTCCCGCACCGGCAGACACGGCCATCAGCTTTACGACGCAACCCGTCCCCAACATTGACGGAACAGGATGGACCTGGGTCGGCTCCCTCTCGCTCGACGGCCAAGGCGCGCCCACCGTTATCGCAGCTAACGGACACGAGGTTCGCCTCTCGTCCGGCGCGGCCTTCCCGTTCCCCGGCGGTCCCAAAACCATTCCGCCCACTCCCGAAGGGGTTCTTCCGCTTGACTACAACTACGACTTCAAGACCGACGTTGCGCTCGCCGGCGACGGCGGCTTCCGGCTCATGCGTCAGGACAGCCCCGAGAAATTCACTGACGTCACTCCTGGAACCAGGCTCCCCAGCTCCATTTACAAGGCCAGCTACACGGGCGCATGGGCCGTCGACATCGAGGCGGATGGCGACCTCGACATCGTGCTCGGCCAGCCATCCGGCCTGCCCACTGTACTGCGCAATAACGGCGACGGGACCTTCACCCCCATCCATCCCTTCGCGGATATCTCCGGCATCCGGCAATTCGTCTGGGCCGATCTCAACGGAGACGGCAACCCCGATGCTGCCATCATTGACGGCTCCGGCCAGCTGCACGTCTTTATCAATCAGCGCACAGGCAACTTCACCGAGCGCCCCGTCCCACGCGAGTTCGCCACCGCAGACGCCATCGCTGCGGCAGACGTCAATAGTGACGGCCTGCTCAGCCTCGTCGCCGTGCTGCCCAGCGGCAACATCGAAAGCCTCTCCAGCACGCCGAGCGGCCACGGCTGGGCAACAGCCACCCTCGCGCAGGTGCCCGATCCCGCCACCCTCGCCGGCCAGGTCCGCCTGCGCGCACTGGACATCGACAACAATGGCGCCGTGGATCTACTGCTCGCGCAGGTGTCACCGTCCGCCTCGCGCAACGCGGGCGCTCTTCTCTGGCTCGCCGACCAGTCCGGACATTACCACCTGCTGAGCAGGCCGACGGGACCTCCGCAAGTATTCGACGTGGCCGACGTCAACGACAACGGCCGCCTCGCACTTCTCGGCCTCACCGCAACGGGTCAACCAATCGAAGCCCTGAACCACGGCACAAAGAACTATCACTGGCAAACCATTCGCCCCCGCGCGCGCACCGCCACCGGAGACCAGCGCGTCAACTCCTTCGGTATCGGTGGCCAGATCGAAATCCGCTCGGCGCTGCTCACGCAGGCGCTCCCCATCAATGGCCCGCAGTTGCACTTTGGCCTCGGCACGCACACCCTCACCGACGTCGCGCGCATCACCTGGCCCAACGGCGTGGTAAGTGCCGAGTTTGCGCTTAAGGGCGATCAGGAAGTGCTCACCGAGCAGCGGCTCAAAGGCTCCTGCCCGTTCCTCTTTGCCTGGAACGGCCACAAGATGAACTTCGTTATGGACACAGTGCCGTGGGGCTCCGCCATCGGCCTGCGCATAAACAACCTGGGTACTGCGGCGATCGCCGCAACGTCAGAGTGGTACAAGATCCCCGGCAGCGACCTCGTGCCGCGTGATGGCTACTACGACCTGCGTATCACGGGTGAGCTGTGGGAGACCTACTACTACGACTACCTCTCGCTCATGGTCGTCGATCATCCTGCCGGGACCTCCATCTTCACCGACGAGCGATTTGTGGTTCCGCCAGTGAAGCTCGCGATCACGGCCACGGGCACTCCGCACCCCATACTGCGCGCCGTGGACGACAATGGCGACGACGTGACCCAGATCCTTCACTCGCTCGACGGCAAATACCTTGACAACTTCGGGCTGGGCCAGTATCAGGGCGTCACGCGAGATCATTACGTCGACATAGACCTCGGCCCGAATGTGCCCACCACCGGCCCGCTCTACCTCATCGCCAAAGGTTGGATTCACCCGTCCGACTCCACCATCAACGTCGCCATCAGCCAGGGTCACCACGAGCTGGGCAAGCCGCTCAGCCTGTCCGTGATGGACGCACACGGCCAATGGCATGTCGTCGATGCGAACTTGGGCTTTCCCGCCGGACGGAACAAAACCTGCCTGATCAACCTCACCGGGCTCTTCCATCCCGGCCAGCCACACCGCGTGCGCCTGAGCACCAATCTTGAAATTTACTGGGATCAGATCGAGTGGGCGCAGGGCCTGCCCAACACTCAGCTCAAGATCATGCACCTTGCGCCGGAATATGCCAACCTGCACTATCGCGGCTACTCCGTCATTCGCAAGGCAAATATCTCCTCGCCGGAGATTCCGGAGTACAACCACCTCATGTCCACCACGCAGATCTGGCGCGACCTTACCGGTTACTACACGCGCTACGGAGACGTCCGCCCGCTACTCGACAAAATCGATGACCGCTACGTCATCATGAACGCCGGAGATGAAATGTCGCTGCGCTTCCGCGCGCTGCCGCCGCCGCCGCCGGGATGGGTGCGTGACTATGTACTTGCCGGCGACGGATGGATCAAGGACGGCGACTACAACTCCACCTACTCCGCGACGGTGCGGCCACTGCCCTATCATGCCCGACGCGTCTACGATTCGCCGCCGAAGCTGCTCGATCAGGAGTGGGTCTACCAACACCACCCCGAAGACTGGGAGACCTACCAGACCCGCTATGTAACGCCCTACAACTTTGAGCACGACCTGATGAGTACATCCGGCCAATGAAGCGCGGCCCCGTTGCACGAATCATTCTCGCCATTTTCTTCATCGGCCTCATCGCGGTTCCCGTCATTGTCAGCCGCATCTCCGCAAAAAAGAAAGCGGATGCCGGTCAGTTCAATGAGAAAGAGGCCTTGGCCCGCTATGGATTCTACTTCACGGAAGTCTCAAAGCAGGCCGGCATTCACTTCATCCACGAGGCCCCCGAACTCGACCCCAAACTTGCTGCCATCATGCCTGAGGTGGCCTCCATGGGCGCGTCCGTCTCCATCGTGGACTATAACCAGGACGGCTGGCCGGACATCTATGTCACCAACAGCCGCGAGGGCAGCATGAATGCCCTCTACCGCAACAACCACGACGGCACGTTCACTGACGTCGCGCCGGAGCTCGGCATTGCCGACGTCAACAAGCCCGGCACCGGAGTCTCCATGGGCGCGGTGTGGGGTGACTACGACAATGACGGCTACCCCGACCTGTTCCTCATCAAGTGGGGCAAGCCCATGCTCTTTCACAACGACCACGGCCACGGCTTCACAGACGTCTCTGGCAAAGCCGGCCTGCCCAAGTGGATGAACGCCAGCACCGCACTTTGGTTCGACTACGACCGCGACGGCAGGCTCGACCTCTTTGTCGGCGGCTACTACAACGAGAACATTGATCTGTGGCACCTGAAGACCACCAAAATCATGCCCGACAGCTTCGAGTACGCCGACAACGGCGGACGCAAGTATCTCTTCCACAATCTCGGCGACGGCCGCTTTCAGGAAGTCAGCGCGCAGGTCGGCATCAAGAGCCGCCGCTGGGCGCTCGCCTCCGGCGCGGCCGACCTTACCGACAACGGATACCCTGACCTGTTCGTCGCCAACGACTACGGCGTTTCCGAGCTGTACATCAACGACGGCGGACACTTCCACGAAGCTGGCGAGCAGACGGGCGTAGGCTTTGCCCCTAAAAGCGGCATGAATGTTGCCTTCGGCGACATCTTCAACCAGGGCAAGTATTCTATCTACGTCTCCAACATCTCCGAGCCCGGAATCCTTATTCAGGGCAACAACATGTGGGTCCCGCAGGACGGCTCCTCATCCGGGAAATCGCTTCATTATGAAAACCTCGCCCGAGACCTCGGCGTTGAGCTCGGAGGATGGAGCTTCGGCGCGCAGTTCGGCGACTTCAATAACGACGGCAACCTCGACCTTTTCCTCACTAATGGATATATCTCGCTCGACCGCGATCGCAGCTACTGGTACGACTTTGCCAAGGTCGCCGGCGGCAACAGCACCATAATTGGCGACGCGAGGAATTGGCCCGCCTTCGACGGCCGCAGCTTATCCGGCTACCAGCAAAAGCGCGTCTGGCTCAACGACGGCGCCGGAAAATTCGAGGACGTCGCTCGGGCCGTCGGCGTCACCGACACACATGATGGGCGCGCCGTCGCCGTCGCCGACCTGTGGAACAACGGCGCACTCGACGTGGTCGTCGCCAACCAGAATGGTCCGCTGCTGATTTACAAGAATCATGTTGATCCCGCAGAAAAGTGGATCGAGTTCAAGCTTCAGGGCACAAAAAGCAATCGCGACGCCATCGGCGCTGAGCTTACGCTGTACTGGAATGGCCAGGAGCAGATTCAGGAAGTCGAAGGAGGCTGCGGGTTTGCCGCGCAAAATGAGCTGCGTTTGCACTTCGGCCTGGGTAAACATCCTCATATTGAAAAGGCTGTCATCCACTGGCCATCCGGCACGTTGCAGACGCTTAACAGCCTTACCCCTGATCGGCTTTACCATATCAAGGAGCCCGAATGAGTGACCCCGCCATCGCGATTCCGGCGCAGCCCCGCGTAAAGCCGCCCGACTGGAAATCGTGGCTCACGCTGAACAATCGCTATGTGCCGCCGGTCTTTATCACGCTCATCCTGCTCGCCGGGCAGCTCTCCTACGGCATCCTTGAGAGCTACGAGCGCACGCTGCTGGCCATCGGCACAGCATTGGTCACAGAGCTCATCCTCGGACGCATCTTCCTCGGCAAATGGCTCAACCTCGCCAGCGCATACATCAGCGGAATCAGCGTCGGCATCCTGCTGCGCTCGCCGGCCTTCTGGCCGTATGCTGTGGCCGCCGCGCTGGCCATCATGTCCAAATACGTCATCCGCTATAAGGGACGGCATTTTTTCAACCCCTCAAACTTCGCCATCTGCACTGTCCTGTTTCTGCTGCCCTCAAGTGTTGCCATGCTCAGCATTCAGTGGGGCAACAACATGTCGTCGCTCATCGTCATCTGGGTCCTCGGCTCCATCATCATCTGGCGGGTGAACCGCTTCAACATCACGCTGACGTATGTTGCCTCGTTCCTCTTCCTTGCCGTCATCCGCGCCCACGTCATTCATGAGCCTGTCCTCTCAGAGATCTCCCCGCTCACTGGCCCCGAGTATCAGCTCTTCATCTTCTTCATGATTACCGACCCCAAGACCACCGTGGGCTCCAAGAAAGGCCAGTGCCTCGTCGCCTTCCTCGTCGCGCTGCTGGAGATGTTCTTCCGGCTGGATCAAAGCGTTTACGCCGAGCTATACGCGCTTTTCTGGATCGGCCCCATCGCCTTGCTCATCGAGATGTGGATCAATGCGCGCCGAACAAGGTCGGGCTTAGCTTCGGCCCCCACACTCGCAACTTCTTCCGGGATGGCTCATCCTTAATTCACGCAAAGGACCGCTCTTGATCGCTCTGCCTAAAAAACATGCCGTTTGGGCCCTCACTGCCGCTATACTGCTCCTCTCAGGCTGCAAACATCAGCGGGAAACTAAAGAATCATCGTTAGCACCATCCCCCGCACGGCACACCAACGCCTCCGGACCGTCCTCAGCCACGCCATCGCAGTCCGCCGCTCAAGAGCGGCCCACTGGCCCCATCCACTTTACCGACATCACCAAACAGGCCGGCATCCACTTCGTCCACAACAACGGCGCCTTCGGGCAGAAATACCTGCCGGAAACCATGGGCAGCGGCGTCTGTTTTATCGACTACAACAACGACGGCTGGCAGGACATTCTCTTCGTCAACTCCATGGACTGGCCCGGCCACGGCAAGGAAAAGTCCTACCCCGCGCTCTACCGCAACAACCACAATGGTACCTTTACCGATGTCACCAAACAGGCTGGCCTCGACGTTCAAATGTATGGAATGGGATGCGCCGTCGGCGACTATGACAACGACGGCTACGACGACATCTACATCACTGCACTCGGCCACAACTACCTCTTTCACAATCAGGGCAACGGGACGTTCAAAGACGTAACCAAACAGGCCGGAGTCGGCTCCGGCGGCTTCTCCACCAGCGCCGCCTGGTTCGACTACGATAACGACGGCAAACTCGACCTCGTCGTCGATCACTACGTCGACTGGTCTATCGCAACAGATCAGCGCTGCTCGCTCGACGGCGTGCACAAGTCCTACTGCACCCCCGAACTCTACAAGGGCGAAAGCATCACCCTTTATCACAATCTCGGCCACGGACGATTCAAAGACGTGACCAAAACCGCCGGACTCTACGACACCACCGACAAAGCTCTCGGCGTCGCCCTCGTCGACTACGACAACGACGGCTGGATCGATCTCTTCATCACCAACGACACACAGCCCAACAAGCTCTACCACAATAACCACAATGGAACCTTCACCGAGACCGGATTCGCCGCTGGCGTCGCCTTCAGTGATGCGGGCAAGGCGCGCGCCGGGATGGGCACCGACGCCGCCGACTACGACGGTTCAGGCCGCCAGAGCCTGGTCGTCGGCAACTTCTCCGATGAAAGCATGGCGCTCTACCACAACGACGGCCAGGGACTGTTCACCGATGACGCCATTCCATCAGGTATTGGCGCGCCGTCATTCAAGCCGCTCACTTTCGCCACATTTTTCTTCGACTACGATCTTGACGGACGCCCCGACATCTTCGCCCTCAACGGCCACGTCGCAGACGATATTTCCGTCACGCAGCCGTCACTCAGCTACGCTGAGCCGCCGCTGCTCTTCCGCAACATCGGTCATGGTAAGTTTGAGAACGTGTCGGACCAGGTGGGCTCCGCGTTCCGCGTACCCATCGTTGGCCGCGGTGCTGCGTATGGCGACATCGACAACGACGGTGATCTCGACCTGGTGATGACCGTCAGCCGCGGTGCCGCGCGCCTTCTGCGCAACGACGGAGGAAATGAGAACGATATGCTCCGCGTCAAGACAGTGGGCACGCGCTCCAACCGCGACGGCATTGGCGCCCGCGTCTATCTCACTACATCCACCGGCCAGCACATGGACGAAATGGTCAAGAGCGGATCGAGCTATCTTTCGCAGAGCGAACTGCCGCTCACCTTTGGACTGGGCAAGCCTGACCCGGACAAGCGCATCACGCTCAAAATCCTGTGGCCGAGCGGTCACAAGGACACTATCAAGGACATCCGCCCCGATCAATTCATCACCGTCGAGGAGGGCAAGGGCATCATCGCCGCGCACCCGATCCAGTTCGTGCTCAAGCCGGCAAAGTAGCCGGAGTAAATCCGCAGCGCTCCAACATGCCCGTAATCTCGTCGCGGTCCGCATGAACTTTGTGGGCCGCGTGCAACAGGTCTTGGGCCTCCACTGGATACCAGTTGCGCCGCTTGCGATTGCTCAGCCCTGCCAGATCAATCGGCTCAATGGCGCGCATGACATCTTCAATCAGATCATCAGACTCTTTGCCAGGACCAACCGAATGCGCCCGCCCCAGGATGCGCGCGCACGCCGCGCCGAACTGCGGGTGATCGTACAACAGATAGGACTGTGCCAGTTCCGGTTTGCCCAGCCGACGCGCCGTCTCCGCATAGCTTGCCGCAGCAAAATAGAGCAGCGTGAGCGCGGAAAACACAGGAAAGATATTCAAATTCGCGTATAGCGCGCCGATCAGCCGTGCCGTCGCCTGTAGCTCCGCATCCGTCTTTGCCGCATACTCCGCAAGTCGCACTGGAAAACCCTCACTGCCCCAGTTGCGCTCGATGATCTCTCCGAGCCGCACGACTCCAAGCAGCGTCAGCGGAAACCCCGTCGAAAGCAGCGGATCCACAAACCCTGCCGCTGAGGGAAGCAGTACCCAACGTCGTCCGCTGATCGCCGCGCTGCGGAAGCTCAGCCGCGGCAAACGACGGAACGGCTGCACAGCCTCCGCGTCCGCAAACTGTGCCCGCACAATCGGCATCCGCGCCAGCACGCGCTCCCACGCTGCCTCACCTTCGGCCAGCCGTAGCTCATCAGCCAGCGCGTCTGTCGCTGCAACGCCCGCACTCGTCACTCCATTGTTGAAGCGCAGCACCCACACCCACCCGCCATCGATCAGGTGATGCACCGCCGCATCATCCACCGGGTACGGCGGAGTCCCATCGAGCGCCGTTGCGCCCATTTCATCCAGCCTGCGCGTGCCACGAAAGTGGCTGTAGAGCGTCTGCGTTGGCGGGAGCCCCGGCAGCAGTCGCTCACCCAGCCCCAGCGCGCGATGCAGAAACCCGCGCGGTCCCGTGGCATCCACCACAAAGCAGGACGCAATCTCAACGTCATCTCCGCTGTGCGTCCCGCGTAGCACCACACCGCCGTCATCCTCTTCAAACTCGCGCAGCTCCACTTCATCCCAATACTCAACGCCGATCCGCTGCACCTCCTGCACCAGGAACTCGTCAAAATCCGCGCGATACCAGTGCGTATCGCCTATAGCATCGTGCGGACTTGCCTCAACCAGCAGTTGATTCTCGCGCTCAATCTTTGCGCCGCTATTCGCCGCATGATGAAAAAAGCTGAAGCCCCGCTTGAGCCCGCACGCCAGCTCCGGATGGCTCTGTTGCCAGCTTCCCCACTTGCTCAGTGGTCGCAGAGCTGGCAAATCATAGTGCCTCGCCAGCTCTTCGAGAAGCAGGTTTGAGAGCGGCGTCGACGATTCGCCGATGGTTACGCGCGGATGCCGGCCCCGCTCCAGGAGCACGACACGAAGCCCGAGCTGATGCGCAATCATGGCCGTCAGCGATCCGGCAAAGCCCGAGCCGACGACCGCAACGTCATACTGCTCGCTCAACTCTGCCTCCGCACGCCGCGCAACGCACCTCGTCCAGCACCCGCTGCTCTAGATTCATCGCCCGCAGCCGCTCCAGTCTCGCATCAAAGCAAACGGCGCACTCGCCGCCGCGCTTAACATCCCACAGGTCAGTAAATACGCGCCCGCGCTCCAGCTCCAGCCCGTACTCCGCCGTTGCTTCGAGCGTGCTCAAATTCGGCGGCGTAAATGCTCCGCTCACCGCCAGCGCCTCCATCGCGCCGTTGCCGTCCCGCGTCGGAATCAACGTCGCCGCCGTCGCCCGACAATCAAACGCAAAATCAAGCGACCGCTGCGCCCAATGGAGCGATTCCTCTGGCCGCATAAACGGGGGCTGCACCAGAATGAACACCCTCAGGTCCATCTCATTGCTGCGCAAAAACTCCCCTGCCGCCGCAAATTGCTCCAGAGTCATACGTTTGTTCAGCTTTGCCAGAACTTCAAGGTGCGCCGTCTCCAGCCCCATTGCCACTTCCAGCCTCCCGGCCAGCAAATCGCGGAACTCCACACAATGCTGACCCACAAACGCCGGATGGCACTCCACAATTACGCGCTCGAACCCGCGCACACGCACAGCAATCGCCGCATAGTCCTCCACCGGAATCGCGCGCGGATCAAAAAAGCTGCCGCTGTTGTATAACTTCACCGCCCGCGCTTGCGGAAGCCTCTCCAGCGCAAAATCGATCTGTGCAGGAATCGCGCCCGCCGGCACGGATGCCTCCAGCGTATTGCGCCACAAATCGCACATTGTGCATCGAAACGGACACTCGCGGTTGGTCAAAAAAACAGTGACGACCGGCCAGACTTCGCCATCGGCCGCATATTCATCTTCTACAAAGTACGCGTAAGGCTCATGCGCATTCACCATCGCGCGCACAGGCCGTCGCGCCACAATCCAGCGATCCCGCTCCGCCGCGCTCTCCGGATAAACCAGCTCCACCACGCGCCTCAAAAATAAAGCGAGAGGAACTGCTTGCGGTACTCAGCCTCCCGCATTGGCAGCCGGCTGCGCAGCGCATCCTCTGGAATCGCCCCATGCTGGAAGCGACGCTTCGGGAACACCGGCATTTTCATCCCGGTTACGGCCTCGACGCCGCGTCCGACAATCTGGCCCTTCAACTGATACAGCCGCTCCACGCTCATGTCCGTCAGCTTGATGAACGGAATCGCCTCTGCCACGGCAATCACATCAGGCCGCGTGTACGGGCTGAGCCCCGAAAAGCCGAAGTGGTGCGCTGGCGCATAGGTGCGCGTGTACGACCGGCTCAGGCCTCCGCTGTACGTGAGCGAGTGCTTGATCTTCCCCACGCCCCAGCCCTCCTGATACAGCATCTGGTTGTTCACCACGCTGCGAATCGTCAGCTCCGGGTTCTCTTCAATCGGATAGTCCTTCAGGTTTTCGTCGCCGCCGTCGCCATCTATGAGGTATTTCCAGTCCGGATAACGGTTGCGGATGCCCCGGCATAACGCTACGGCCATCGTTGCTGACTCTACGTCGAGCGATTTGTAATCCTCCACAATGCGAATCGTTTCTTGCGTGTTGAGGCATGACGGGTCCGCCTCGATCGGTTCCAGGAACAACCCGAAGCCCAGCGCATCCAGAAATGCTCGCGACTGCTCCACGTCCGGTCCGCGGCCGAGGTCAAGCACGAAGGCCTTCAGCCGGCTCGGACTCATGCCCAGCCGCTGCATAACGTAATACGTCGTCACAAACACGCTACCGCTGTCGATCCCGCCCGAGAAGCACACTCCGATCGGCTCCTTCTCGGGCACATGCTTCAGCCACTGCGAAATCTCTTCTGCCAGGGCGCGAATATAGGTCTTGCCGATCTCATCCAAATTGGTCGGGAGCGACGCCGATACCGGCGTAAAGAATCGCGTGTAGACGGGGTCAGGGTCGGGGCAGCCAATGAGCTGGATTTCGACAATATAGTGCGCGGGCACCATGCGGGTATAGCTGGGATGGAACTGGCTGTCCAGACCTTCGGATTTGAGCCACTCGTAGATCGTGTCGATGCGATGGGCGACAACCAATGCGGGACCCTCGCTGCGCTTGGCCAGAAAATATCGCATGGGCCGGTCGAGCGAGCGCGCCATGCGGACGGTCTTGCCTTCGCGGGCGAGCAACGCAAATGAGCCGTGAATGCCGCGGACAGCGTCCGGCATGCCCTTGAGTATATGAGATCGGGCTTCATCGGCGGTCATGTTGTAAATCTGGTTGGCGTCCGGTTCGGTGAGGTCAACGACACGCTCGATGTATTGATGGTCCACTGCGGTTCCCTTCAGTCGGCAATTGGTTAAAGGTTAGTTTACGCCTTGGTAGCGCAGGAAAATCATGGTGTACGCTCGCAGTCTGCGACCAATTATCATCGTTGTTGATGCTCTTATCGCCTCCTCGCTCCCGCCAAATCCTGTACGCTTCGGACCTTGGCCGGGGCAGTACCTCCACGTATCGCTTTGAAGCGCTGCGCAGATTGGTCCAGCAGGTGGACGCCTTTGATGTGCTGCCCTATGCGCCTAGGAACCGCTACATCAACTGGCTGCGCTTTCGCTATCCCGCCGGTCCGCTCATCGCGCGCATTAATCATGATCTGGTCCGAGCGGTGCAAACCATCCGGCCTGATGTTGTCTGGTTCGACAAGCCCATCTTCTTCACACCCGCAACTATGCGCGCCATCCACAAGGCCGGCGCCAAAATTGTCTTTTATCTTCAGGACGCGCCCTTTGGCCCGCGCAATGACGGCTGCTGGATGCAGTTCCGGAAAGTGCTGCGGATGGCTGACCTGCACTGCCTCGTGCGCAAGGCCGACGTCGCCCGTTACTCCGCCTGGGGCCTGCCGTGGATCGAAACGATGTTCAGCTTCGATCCCGCTGTCCACTTCCCCCCTCCGTCCGGCTTCAACGATACCGGCCGCGACAAGGCCGTCTCCTATATCGGATTCCCTTACGAACAGCGCCCTGCCTTCCTACTCAGCCTTGCTCGCGACCACAAGTTCCCTGTGTTCATCAACGGCAGCCGCTGGCAGCGTGTGCTCGCGCCCGATGAGCAGCAATACTTCACCCTGGGCAACTTTCTCGCCGACGACGAATATCGCTCCGGCATCTGGCGCTCGAAGATCAATCTCAGCTTTGTCACGGAAACCAACGAGGACGATATCGCCCACAAGGCCGTGGAGATCGCCGCCTGTGGCGGCTTCCTGCTCGCCGTCCGTACGCCCGGCCATCAAGCCATATTTGAGGAAGACAAGGAGGCCGTCTTCTTCTCTTCCGTTGAGGAGTGCGCGGACAAGGCCCGGTTCTACCTGCACAGGCCAGGCTTGCGCGAGGCCATCGCAGCGCGAGGCCGTGAGCGCGCCGTCCGCAGCGGATACGACAACGACACGCAACTCGCGCGCATCCTCGACCGGCTCGACGGAATATCGAAGTAACGTGCAACCATCTCCCGCATCAAAATCGCTACAGGTGGTTTATGCGATACCTGACCTTTCCTCAACTCACACAATATAGCGATTGGGGCATCCTCGCCCTTCGCGTCATGATTGCCGCTGTTTTTTCTACCAGCGGCTTCAACCACCTCAAAGCTCCCCGTAGGCGCGCCGAAGGCCTTGGCATGAACATTGGTTTTGTCGTTTTTCTCGGCCTTGCTGAATTTTTGGGAGGCATAGCCATGCTCCTCGGCTTCCTCAGCCAATGGGCGGCCATCGGCTTTATTCTCATCATGCTCGGAGCTATTTGGATGAAAGTATTTGTCTGGAAAACCGGCTTCTGGGGAGACAAATCCATGGGCTGGCACTACGACCTCATTTTCATAGCAATGAACCTGGCCGTCCTGCTGACCAACGGCGGCAATATTGCTCTCTTTGGACACCGTTTCTGACGGAATCAGCTGAAGCTAAAGTCCCAGCCCGCCGTCGACACCGAGAATTTGTCCAGTAATGAAGTGGGGGCCGGTCGCAAAGAACAGCACCGCCGCGGCCACGTCCTCCGGAGTGCCGTTGCGTCGCATCGGGGTCTTACGCGCAAAATGCTCGTACTCCGCGGACACTACTCCGTTGACAATCATGCCCGGAGCCACGCAGTTCACGCTCACCTCCGGCGCGAAGGACTTCGACATCGTCTGCGTCAACATGTGCAACGCCGCCTTGGACGTGCAATAATGCGCATGAGTCGGCCACGGGTGGATCCCTCCCAGCGAGCCGATATTGATGATCCGTCCGCGCCCCGCCCTCAGGTAAGGCAGCGCTGCCTGTGCCGCCAGAAAAGGCCCCCGCGTGTTCGTCTCGAACATCGCGTCCCACTCCGCAACCGTTATGCTCTCGAGCGCGGCCGTCTCAAAACGCCCCGCATTGTTTACCAGAATATCGATTGTACCCAGTTCCTCGACCACTTTCCTGACCGCGCCGCGCACGCTCTCCGGCTTGCGCAGGTCAGCCTGCACTGCCAGCGACCGCACGCCCAAAGCTCCGATCTCGCGCACGGTGTCCGCTGCATGCTCATCAGAGTCCCGATACGTAATCGCTACGTTCGCGCCCTCTTTCGCCAATGCGAGCGCAATCGCTCGCCCAATCCGCTTAGCCGCACCTGTGACAAGCGCAGCCTTTCCTTCTAACCTCGGCATGGAGTTAGTTTACGGGCAATTGTCGTGCAAAGGAGAAATCGCGCGCAGGAAGCGTGCGCCATGCGTCATGGCAACGTTTAAATTGCCCCCGTCGAGAGAGCGCTCTACCAGCGGCCAACCGCATGCAGGTGCATGAGATGAACTACAGAGAAAGCCACCAGCCACAGCCCCACGACCGCCGAGCCGATGGTCACCACCATCCTGCCCACACGCTTGTCCGCAGGGTGGGTTGGAGCTTTACGCTGGATGCCGAAGCACTGACCACAAAGGCCAGCAAGGAGTACAACTCCGCCGATACAAAGAGTAAGCCACGCCATGGCCAAATCTTTACTCCTCCAATAACACGATTGGGAAGTCCTTTTTTGACAAAATTTACAAATTGCGATAGTAACCACATGGTTAATCCACTTCTCGCCGTCACAGACCCCCGAGGCGCGCTCGCTTTACAATCGCCTCACCATCCTCACCATCAAGACAGACCTTGAAAATTCAGAGCCGTTGAACCGACAATAGGAGTTAATGATGAAGCTGTTCCGCTGGTTGTGGGTCGCCGCAACGCTCGCCGTCCTCGCGAACGGGTTCCGCGTGGCCATGTACGTGGTTCCCGCGGACGCGAACCAGGGCAATCTCTCGCGCATTCTCTATTACCACGTGCCCACCTGGTGCGGAATGGCGATCTTCTTCACGGTCAACCTTATTTGCTCGGTCGTTTACCTCGCCACCCGCAACCGCAACCCCGAGCGCGCCATAAAATCTGACGCTCTCGCGCTCGCCTCGGCGGAAATGGGCGTGGTCTACTGCTTCATCGGCATGGCCACCGGCTCCATCTGGGGCAAGGCCGCTTGGGGCATATGGTGGACGTGGGACGCCCGGCTCACCACCACGCTTGTTCTGTGGCTCATTTATGTCGCGTACCTGCTGGTGCGCCGGTTTATCACCGGGCCCGAGATGCGCGTCATGGCCGCCGTCATCGCCATCTTCGGCTTTGCCGACATTCCCATCGTCTATATGTCTACCCGCTGGTGGCGCACTCAGCACCCGGCGCCGGTCTTCTTCGGAGGCCCCAACACCGGCCTCGCTCCCAGCATGATGCCTGCTCTTTGGTGGAACATGGCTGGATGGATCGCCTGGGGCTGCTTTGTCGTGGCCCTGCGCTACGCCGCCGAGCGCCGCAAGCAGATCGCTGATCAGCAGGCCGCAAACGTCGCGCTGGAGGCCGCATGAACCCGATGTTCCATCGCCACCTCGTCGCCGCCTACGCCGTTACCTGGATTGTGCAATTGAGCTATCTGTCCTATGCAGCCTGGAAGTGGAACTCCGCCCGCAAGGCACAGCGCGCGGCCGAAAAGAGCCGACGGCCCTCATAAGTTCCCCGCAACCTTCTATACTCGCTTTCTCTGTCAAGACTGTCTTTGTCTTTCATCCAATTCCGAAGTATCGAGAGAAGGGAGTTCTGGGGTGAATTCAATCTCCGCAAGGCTCTTAACGTTGGCAGTTCTCACATCGGCCCTGGCTCTTCCTGCCTGGTCCGGTGCGCAATCCGTGGCCGACGACATCAACACCGCGCAAAACATCATCAACGTCGGCCTGTCGTCCAACGATCCTGCAACGCGCCCCCGCGCCATCGCCGCCACAGGCATGATCGCGAAGACTCAGTCAGTGCGTGAGCGCATCGAGGGCTTTCTCAGCGATAAGGATGTGAATGTCCGCGTGGCCGCCGCGGATACCCTCGGCGATCTCGGCTTCCACGAGAGCATCCCCGCGCTCCGGCACGTTCTCGACAACGACCCCGTTCCCGAAGTCGAATTCGCCGCCGCCAAGGCCCTCTACAGGCTCAACGACCCTAAAGGTAAAGAAGCGCTCGAAGACGTCGTGTACGCTAACCTCAACACCAAGTCCAGCTATTTTCAGCGCCAGAAGCGTCGCGTCTTCTCAAGCTTTCACTCCGTGCATGGCGCAAGCCTTTTCCTGCTCGGTACCGGGGGCGGGTTCGTGCCCATTCCCGGGGCCGGCATGGGGCTCAGCGAAGTCGCGCGCCTTATGGACGACTCCGCTCTCACCCCGCAAGCTACCGTTGTTCTGCTCCTGGGCCGTGAGCACAGCGCCAACATCGATAAATTGCTGCTGTTCTCTCTCAAGGACAAGGACGCGACCGTACGGTCGGCCGCCGTCCTCATGATCGCCCTCACCGCCCGTACTGACATGCGCCAGTACCTCGTACCCCTCTTGAGCGACAATGACGCCCGCGTACGCTTCCGCGCCGCCGGGGCCTACCTCCACCTCATCGGCGCGCACAGTGCGCCGAAAGCGGATTAGAGGCCCTGCCCTATTCTGTTCGTAGCGCCTGCATCGGTTCGACCGACGCGGCTCGGCGCGCGGGAATCAGCGCCCCGGCAAGGGAAACCAGCATCACTCCAAGCCCGGCCACAAGAAAGCTCACCGGGTCGTGCGCGGACAGCTTGAACAACATCGATGCCATGAGCTTCGACGCGAACCACGCCAGCGGCATACCCACCAAAAGTCCCGCCCCAACCAGAACCAGGCTGTCACGCAAAATCATCCACAACACCTGGCCGCGCGCCGCGCCCAACGCCATGCGCACGCCGATCTCCATCGTGCGGCGGTTCACGCGATAGGCCAGCGTTCCATAGAGTCCGACCGCAACCAGCAGCGCTGCGAGCAAAGCAAAGAAGACAGCCAGCCGGGCGTAGAGCGCAGGCATCAGGTAGGTATCTGCAAACGACTGGCTCAATACCTGCGGATTGTCCAGCGGAATGTTCGGGTCCATATCATGAACAACGCGGCGAACCTCAGGAAGGACCGCCATGGGATTACCCGAGGCGCGGATTTCAACGTCCATGTGCTGTGGCGCGGGGTCCTGCTGGTAGCTGTACCACGCCATCGGCACTTTCCCTTCATCTGCCGACGTGTACTTGCTGTCACGCACAAGCCCGACGATTGTCATGTGGAATTTGGGATCGCCCAGCTGATGTCCGATCGGGTTGGCGCTTTTCAGAAAATGATCGGCAAAGGTTTGGTTGACGACTGCGATGTTTGGCGCTCCTTTCGTATCCGCAGCCGTAATACCCCGACCTCTCAGGATGGGTATTTCGAGCGTCTTGAAGAAATCCGCCCCGACCTCGTTGGTTTGAAGCATGTCAGCCATGCTGTTAGCCGGAATGGTGTGGCCATCGACGACCGCGTTGCTATCGTCTGACCAGCCGCCGCCGGGCCGGTATAGGGCCAGCGTCACCGAGTTGACTCCTGGCAGTGCTCGCAAGCGTTGCTCAAGCTGGTTATAGAAGGCGATGCTCTGGTCGTGGGAAAGCGTACCAAGAGGATGCACGCCGAAGGCAAGCACACTCTGCGCATTCATGCCAAGATTGACGTTCTGGTAATTGCGCAAGGTGCGCAGCAAGAGTCCCGCTGCGAAGAGCAGCACGACGCAGAAGGCCATTTGCATTGCTATGAGAATCTTGCCTGAAAGCATGCGGCTGCGGCCTGCGGTAGTTTGCGCGCCGCCAGAGCGCAGCACCATCCCCACCGGAGCGTTGGTTGCCGTGCGAAGCGGAGCAAGGCCGAAGATGAGCGCGGCCAGAGCGGAGACGGCCAGCGTGAACAACAGAACAGACCGGTCCGGCGTGAGGCTAACCTCAAGCTGCGACCACTTCGCGAGCAGTTGCGTCGCATCCACGGCAAAAACCCAGCCAAGCGTGGCTCCCGATATGACGAGGATGACACTTTCGGTGAGAAGTTGCTGGAACATGGACCTGCGACCAGCGCCGAGGGCCATGCGCAGAGCAAACTCGCGCTCGCGGATGGAATTGCGCGCCAAGAGCAGCATGACGATATTGACACAGGCAATGACCAGCACCAGCAGCACCATGCCCATCAGCACGCGCAGGGGGGCCTGGAAGTATGAACTCGACGTGCCCAATCCGCGCGCCGGAACCATCTGTAGCGCGAGCTTGCGCGCGCCGGGTTTTGCCTTGCCTAACGGCTCATACGCTGCACGGTTGAATACCGGGTCCATGCGCGCCAGGGCCTGCTTCATGGTAACGCCGGGACGCAACCGCGCCATCAGCATCAGGTCCCACCAGTTGGGGCTGCCGTACAGCGTGTTGTTATCGACCGGAACTCCCCACGAGTTCAGCTCGGGGCGGTTCTGCAGTGGAACCCAAAGATCAGTGACCTTTCCGCCGCCTACGCCATAAAAGTGCGGCCCCGCCACGCCGATGATAGTGAAGGGCACGCCCTTGACGTAGATCGTCTTCCCCACAACGTTTGGGTCGTCATTGAAACGCCGTATCCAATAGCCGTAGCTGATGACTGCGACCTGCGAGTGCTTCGTCTCATCGGACGACTGAAACGCCTGCCCCGCGGCCATGCGCACACCCAGCGCGGAGAAGAAGTTTCCGCTTACCTCATCGGCATTGATCTCCTGCGGCAGGTTCCTGAAGCGAACCACGGTCTTAGTAAAGGACAGGGGAATATACGCAATGACGCGCGAAAAGGCCTGATGATCTTTTCGCAATTGATCGTAGACGTTGTAGTTGAAGCTAAGTTTGGGATCGCCCGTGTTGGTAACACCCTCCGGCATGTCCTGGTGCGTCAGGTAAAAAAGCTGGTCCGGGTTCCGCACGGGTAGAGTGCGCAGCAGGACTGCGTTCATCACGCTGAACAGCGCCGTGTTGGCTCCGATGCCCAGCACCAGGGTGAGTACCACGGTCAGTGCAAAGCCCGGTGATTTTCTTAGCTGCCTTAAGGCGTAACGAATGTCCTGCCAGAGCGTTTGCATAGAGCCTCCCAGTCACTCAGTTCTTAATGCCTGCATAGGTTCGACATACATGGCATGACGCGCCGGGACAAGCGTAGCCAGCGCCGCAACGGCGCACAGCAGGACGGCCGCAACCACAAGCGCGAATGGGTTGGTCCCGTTTGCGCCCAGCAGCGAGTCAACCCATGCACGCATGGCCAGCACCAGCCCCGCGCCGATCAACATTCCCACAACGGTCAGGCGCAGCATTCCGGCGAACAACAGCTTGACAATGCTTCCCCGGTCCGCGCCGAGCGCCATGCGGATGCCGAACTCGCGCTCGCGGCGGCTGACCGAGTAGGCCATGACGCCGTAGACTCCAATGCTGGCCAGCAACAACGCCAGGCAACCGAGGATGGCAGTGATCATCGTTGAGGTGCGTTGTCCGGCGATGGACTTCTGCTCCAGCGATTCGAGTGTTGTGATGTCGGAGACGGCCTGCAGCGGATCGATAGACGCGACCGCGTGACGCGCGGCGCCGGCCAGCGCCATGGGGTTGCCGCGCGTGCGCAGAATCACGCTCGCAAATGCTTTTGGAAACTGGTTGAGGCTGATGTAGAAAGCCATGCCGGGCTTTGCGGCCGGCCCTGCAAAGTGCACATTGGCAACCTCGCCGACCACGGTGAAGTCTGTGTTGCTCTCGCAGCAATTGATGCGCTTGCCCAGAGGGTTTTGACCGGGCCACAGCTTTTCCGCGGTTCGACGGTCAATGATGATGGTTTTCAGGGAACTCGCCGTATCGCTCTCGTTGAATTCCCGCCCGCGCAGCAGCGGCGTCCCTACGGCCTGGAAGTATCCCGGCGTTACGAAGTGGAAGGCGGCGAAGGGATTCTGATTGGCCGTGCTCTGAGGCTGGCCGTCGTAGGTGAAGTCGCCATTGCTGCCACTGGCCGTAAACGGAGTATCGTCACTCGCTCCCACATGCTCTACGCCGGGAAGCGCTGCCAGCTTCGCCAGAAGCAGATTGAAGAAGCGGTCCTGGTCGGCGGGTTTTGGATACTGCGCCGGAGACAGCGAGACCGTCATGGCCATGGAGTTTTCGGGATCCATACCCGGGTTCACATTCAGCAGATGGATAAAGTAGAAGGCCATGTTGAGCGCGCCCGCTACGAGCAGCATGGAGAGCGCGATCTCCGCAATCACCAGCGCGGCGCGGGTGCGGTTCTGCTCGCGCGACTCGGTGACGGTGCGGCCCTGTTGAAGGGCTTCCTTTTCGTCCTGCTTCAGGATGCGCAGCGCCGGAACCAGCCCGAACAGAACTCCCGTGCCAAGCGCCAGCAGTGCCGCGAACAACAGCACCATGCCATCCAGATGCACATCTGAGGGCGGCACGAAGTTCTTAGGCCAGGCGGCGATGGGAATGTGCGTGAGCGCTTCGGCAATGGCCAGCCCGAGCACGGCCCCGGCGAATGACAACAGAAGGCTTTCGGTAAGCGTCTGCTGCACCATTCGGCTGGCAGAAGCGCCCAAGGCGCGACGGATTCCGAATTCCCTTTCGCGGTTGGCCGCGCGCGCCAGCAGCATATTGGCAAGGTTGACGCAGGCGATGAGCAGGATGAAGCCAACAGCCGCCTGAAGCATCAGCAGAAGTAAGTGCAGGTCTCCGAAGACTGCCTGGGACAGCGGGTGCAGCTCGATACCGTGGGTGTTGTCGGGGAACTGCTTGTCGATCTGGGCCTGGATGTTACGAAGTTCGGCCTGGGCTTCGTCGAGCGAGACTCCGGGCCGCAAAAGGCCATCCACAAAGAGATAATTCCAGCCATGCTTGTCTATGGGAGGAGCGGGCTCCAGCGGAATCCATAGCTGCGCCGGCCTTGCGCTGTTCACCGGCTCCGGAACCACACCAACGACTGTGTATGCCTTGCCGTTGAGGTTGATTGGCTTGCCAATGACCGACGGATCGCTTCCCAGCTTTTCGCGCCAGAACTCTTCGCTGAGTACGCAGACCTGCGCAGCGCCTTTCTGGTGCTCGTTTGGAAGAAATGCGCGGCCTGCTACGGGATCAACACCGTAAAGCTGGAAGAAGCCCTGGGAAACATAGGCGACGTTTAGATTTTCCGGGTTGCCGTGACCGGTCCAGGTCATCGGCCAGAAGGCTGTGGCGACAATCGGAGAAAGAGTCTTGCTCTGCGCGCGCCACTGCTCGAAGTCGGGATAGGAGGCCGAGAAATACTTCCCCTGCTTGTAGACGTTCTTAATGGCGACCATCCGCTCCGAGTCCGGATATGGAAGGCGCAGAGCGCCGTGGATAATGCTGTAGATGGCAGTGTTGGCTCCGATGCCGAGGGCCAGCGTGAGCACAGCAACGATGGTGAAGCCGGGCGACTTGCGAAGCTGCCGCAGCGCGTAGCGAAGATCCTGAAGCAGGGTTTGCATGAGTCCTCCAGGAAGATGCAGTGCAATTTCCGGGCCGGGCTAACTTGTTGAAAAATGATGAATAATTGCCTGAAAGAGTGTCCGGTTCCGGAATAGGCGTCCATTTTTGGACAAATGGCGAGGCGCGAGAGTCACCAGGCGCCGAAATTACCCAGCCTGCCTGACGCCGCGCGACTTGCTGATAATGGGCGCGGGCTGTTGCAAACGCGGGCGGCCAGTCGCGATCTCAAGAAAGACGTGCGCGGCGCGGGTTAGCGTCTTGTCCTTGCGGTAGATCAGTGCCAGCTCGCGCTGCAGCCGCACGCCTTCCACCTTGATAATCTTCAGCGAGCCGCTCTTCGTATCTTCCATCACATTGCTGCGCGGTAAAAATCCAATCCCGAGCCCCGCCGAGATTAGCCGCTTGAGCAGTTCGCTCGACTCCACCTCCATCGCCACACGCGGCTGCACATCGCCGTTGCGGAACATATCCTCAATCAAGTCCCTCTGCCGCCCCTGTTTGGGCAGCAGCAGAGCATGCGGCAGAATCTCCGCCAGCTTCACGCTTTCGCGAGGCGCCAGGGGATGCTGGCTCGGCGCCACCAGCACTACATCATCGCGATGCAGCGTGTCCACCAGCAGCCGCGCGTCCTTGATCGGCAGCGTTACTACTCCGAAGTCCACCTCGCGGTTTAGCACCGCCTCCACAGTCCTCATCCGGTCGGCGCGCACTATGCTCAGTCCCACGCGCGAGTATTGCCGCTTGAACTGCGCAAACACCGCCGGCAGAACATACAGGCTCGTCGCCTCGTTTGCGCTCACTGAGATTTCTCCGCGTGGCGTGCGATGCAGTTCGCCCACCGTCACCATAATGTGGTTGTGGCACTGCAGGCAGTGCTCGGCGAATGGCTCAAACACGCGGCCCGCCGCCGTAAACGTAACCTTTCCGCCGTCGCGGTCAAACAGCCGCGCGCCAACCTCGGTCTCCAGCGTGCGAATCTGCGCCGAGATCGCGGGTTGCGTCACGTTCAGTTTTTCCGCCGCCCGCGAAAAGCTGCGCAGCCGGCTTACTTCCATAAAGGTCCGCAGTTGCTCGAAGTCCATGCCCCTCTCTTGTCTTTGGGAGAAGAAATCTTCTTCATTCTATCCGTAGTCGCCCCATTCCCGAACTCATTTCCTCAATCCTCTATCATGCCAACAGCGCCGGTGCTCTGTTGCATCGTCGCCCAGCCCGTCCCCATGCCGCAGACTCTCTCCACTTCGCTCGTCGCCGTGCTTGCCCGCCGCGCCGGATTCACCATCGCCGGTATCGCGCCAACGCCAGCCGAACACTCGCCTGAGGACCGCGCCCAGCGCGTCCGCTTCGAGCAATGGATCGCATCCGGCGCGGCCGGGGAAATGGAGTACCTCAAGCGCCGCAACGATCACGGCGAACTGCTACGCGCCTCACTTCACTCCGTTTTCCCCTGGGCGAGGTCCGTAATTGTCTGCGGTGCAGACTATAGCTCCGCCGAGCCGCGTTCCATTGACCCCGCTCCGGCCGGAACAGGATGGATCGCGCGCTACGCGCAAACCGAATTACTCGATGAGCATGGGTCTTCAGCCCGTCCCAGCGATTATCACAAAGTCTTGCTCAAGCGCCTTCACTCTCTCGACTCCATGCTGAAAGAACAGCTCGGCGATTTTGAGTCCCGCTGCTACGTCGATACCGGCCCGCTCGTCGAGCGCGTCTGCGCCCGCCTCGCCGGCATTGGATGGACAGGCAAGAACACCTGCATTCTCAACCAGCAGCTCGGCTCCTGGCTCTTCCTCGGCGTTATTCTCACTTCCAAACCGCCCGAACCCGAATCTCTCCCGCAACTCGCCGCCGACCGCTGTGGCTCCTGCACTCGTTGCATCGACGCCTGCCCCACGCAGGCTCTCACGCCCTATCAAATGGACGCATCACGCTGCATCTCTTACCTCACTATCGAAAAACGCGGCCCCATCCCAGAAGATCTGCGCTCCCCCATTGGCCGCCAGGTCTTCGGCTGTGACATCTGTCAGGACGTCTGCCCTTGGAACAACAGGGCCCGCAGTCTTTCAACGAAAAGCAAAGACCCCGAGCTCGCGCCACGCGCTCCCCTCATCAATCCCGCTCTGGACTGGCTCGCCGCCATGAGCGAACAGGACTTTGGCCAGTGGTTCTTTGGCTCGCCCGTCAAGCGCGCGAAGTTCACTGGCTTTCGACGCAACCTTGCCATCGCCATGGGCAACAGCGGACTCGCCCGCTTCCTGCCGCGCCTGCGCAATTGGGCCGCATCCGACGACCCCGTCCTCAGCGAATCCGCGCATTGGGCCATCCGCAAGCTCGCCGCGCAACACACCCACACCTCACCTCCGGAATAGCCCCGTTCCGAAATTCCCGCGCCGTGTCTGGATATAATTCCGCGTGAGTTCTGAGGAGAGCCTCATCGTGCATCAGAATTTCCGCAGTCTGCTGATGAAGCACCTTACCCTTATCTCCACGCTCTGCCTTACTCTCGCCGTCACCGTCGCAGACGCCGCTCCTGCAAACCCCGCTCGTCCCGTCGTCTCGACGCGCTATGGCAAGCTCTCCGGCGTCACCAATCTGGACACTCACATCAGTTCATTCAAAGGAATCCCCTTCGCTGCGCCGCCCGTCGGAGATCTTCGCTGGCGTCCGCCCGTTCCACCCGCTCAATGGAAGGGCATCCGTGACGCCTCGCAGTTCGGCGCAAGCTGCATGCAGCGGCTTCACGGAACGTTCGGCCCCTGGACACCAGAGTTCCTCGTGCAGAACAAGGTTGGCGAGGACTGCCTCTACCTTAATGTCTGGACACCGCGCGTCTCCTCGACCGCGAACCTCCCCGTCATCGTCTTCATTCCCGGCGGAGGCTTCGTGGAAGGCTCCGGTGAGGTACCCGTCTACAATGGCGCGCATCTTGCCGCAACTGGACTCGTCATTGTCACCATTAATTACCGTCTCGGCGCGCTCGGCTTTCTCGCCTACCCAGGGCTCACCGCCGAGTCGCCCCACCATAGCTCCGGCAACTATGGCATCCTCGACCAGATCGCCGCGCTCAAGTGGGTTAAGGGCAACATTCGCTCCTTCGGCGGTGACCCCGGCAACGTCACCATTTGGGGCCAGTCCGCCGGAGCCTTCAGCGTCGGCACCATGCTCGCATCCCCGCTCGCCCGCGGGCTCTTCCAGCGCGCCCAGGCCGACAGCGGCCTCGGCATCGCCGGACACTCCACACCCTTGGCTACCGCAGAACAGCAAGGCCTCCAATTCGCAGCCGAACACCACGTCACAAATCTCGAACAGCTTCGCGCCATCCCCGCCGCCGACCTGCTCCCTCAGACCGGCGAGCGCCCCCTGCGCTTTGCCCCCATCGTCGACGGATGGGTTCTGCCCGCTTCGCCCAACGCCATCAACCGCACGGCTGCAGGCAACGATGTTCCCGTCATCACCGGCTATCAGGCCAACGACCCCTCGCTTATGTCGCCGCCACTCCGCTCTGCCGCTGATTACGGCGCGCGCATTCGGCGTCTCTATGGCCCGATGGCGGCGGAATTCAAGCGCCTCTACCCGCCGGGCGACACTCTTGCCCAAATGCAGCACTCCATCACAGATAGCAATCGCGACCGTGATCGCGTCTCCATGTTCCTTTGGGCCAGCCAGCGGATGGAGCACCACAAGCGGCCGGTCTTCACCTATTTCTTTGACCGCGCCATTCCCTGGCCACAGCACCCCGAGTTTGGAGCCTTCCACTCCGGCGAGCTTCCCTACTTCTTCCGCAATCTGAATGTGCTCGACCGGCCGTGGCAATCGCAGGACCGTGAAATCTCCCGCACCGCCTCCTCATATCTCAAACACTTCGCAGCCACCGGCAACCCCAATGGACCGGGGCTTCCGCAATGGCCGGAAGTTGATCCCGCCAGTCCCTCCACAATGGAGATCGGCACCAGAACCGGCCCGATGCCCCTCACGGACAAGGCCCGTTATGAGTTCTGGGTCCGGTACTTCCAGTCACCGGCAGGCCAGACCGCGCCAATGTTTTAGAAGTTCTTTGGAATGAGCGGGAAGTGAAAAAGTTAAAACGTTTGCTTAAATCGATTCAACAGGGATACATAAAAGTGGCGCTTAGCCCATCTGCTGCTTAACTCGGCTATCGTCCCGGATTAGCTCAGCCCCTGGAACCGCTACCTAAAGCCCGTCTTCAATCATGCGAACCCTCGCCCTTCAGTTCGCACGTTCTACGTTCAAAGCGCTCAGGCCCTTCGGACCCTGCTGGCACTCGAACGTCACGCCCTCACCTTCGTTCAGCGTCTTATAGCCCGTGGCCTGAATCGCCGAGAAGTGCACAAACACATCCTCGCCCGTTGAGCGCTGGATGAATCCGTAGCCCTTCGCACCGTTAAACCACTTCACAACACCACTTTCCTTCATGAACAGCTCCTTACAAATTGAAGGCCCTAAATCTTCAATTCGTCCAAAAACGACGACTGGGGTCACTCATATATGGCAGGATTTACGACCCAAATCAAGAGAAAACTTCTCAAATTGCCCACGATAAATGCTTGATTACCGAAGGCCAATGTCCCAAAGTACTTGCCCGGTGTTACCTGTCTTCGTCTGCGCCGTCCTATGCCGTAGCATGAAACAAGAAGCATCGTACGAAGCCACAACCATGCATCAATCGTTTTGCAAGGGCACCAGCTCTGCGTCCGCTGCCGATCCCGTTCTGGACCCCATTCCGGATCCTGGACTCGAGCCCGATCCGCCGCCCGCTCGCCGGAAGTCAGGCCTTTGGCCGCAGCTCGTCTCGCTGGCCCGCTATCTGGCACAAAGCGAAGTGCATACGTATGCCTTCAGCGTGGCTGCCAATGCCATCCTGTCGTTATTCCCGTTCATCGTTATGACCTGGACCATCGAGCGCCGTCTCTTTCACTCCCCGCGCATCGAAAGCGTCCTCACCGACATGCTCCGCTACTTCCTGCCCGCGCATCAGGACTTCATCGTCCGCAACATGGGCCTGCTCGCCAACCCGCGCGGCAAGGTGCAGATCATCTCCATCATCTCGCTTCTCATCGCCTCCACCGGAGTCTTCCTTCCCCTCGAGGTCGCGCTCAATCGCGTCTGGAAGGTCCCCAAAAACCGCAGCTACCTGCGTAATTGGCTGATCTCCGTCGGCCTCGCCATGTGTGTTGGCGTGCTCGCGCTCTTCTCCATCGTCTTCACTGCTGCCCAAACTCACCTGCTGGCCATTCTGTTCTTCGGCAGAACTGAGAATCATGTCTTCACCCTTCTTCTCGCGATCATCCTGCGCATCTCCGCTGCCATCTTCAGCATCAGCATCTTCTTTCTGGTCTATTGGATACTTCCCAACCGCAAGCTTCCCGTGCGCGCTGTGCTCCCCACCGCGATCGTCGCCGGACTGCTATGGGAGTTCGCCAAGTACGTTTACGTCCACGCGCTTCCGCTGCTCAATCTCAACGCCGCCTATGGCCCCTTCTCCGTCTCAGTCGGACTCATGATCTGGGCCTTCATCACCGGACTCATCCTGCTCGCCGGCGCGCAGTTCTCCGCAAGCCGTCACACCCTGCGCCTGGCCAATAAAGCTGACGCCGAAGAGCGACGCAAGGAAGCCGCTGAAAAAAGCGCGGGCCAGTGAGACAACCCGCCGACCGCTTCTTGGTAACCCGCTCCATCAGATAAACTCAACCCAGCCCATGGGACGCCTGCGCAATTTTGAAATCGGAGCCTTCCGTCGCCTCCGTCGTGACCCTCCAGAGGGCAAAATCCACCGCATCGCCTTCTGGCTTCTGCTGGCCTACCTCCCGTTTCTCATGCTTCAGGCACTGCCCGGCGCCGTCGGCAGCTTCTTCCACGCCATAGCCGATTTGATCTTTGTGCTTCTCATCAGCTTCGCCATTGTGCTGTTCTGGCGGTGGCTCATGCGCCGCGTCTTGTGGAAGGTCCGCAGCCGCCTTGTCGTCACCTATCTGCTGATGGGCCTCACCCCAGTGGTGCTCTTTGCCACGCTCGCGCTCGTTCTGCTCTACGTCTTCTCCGGCCAGTTCGCCATCTTCGCCGCCAATGACGTAATCGATCTCGAACAGGCGCATATTGCATCAGAGAACCGCGCCTTCGCCATCACCGCCGCACATACACTTGCTGCAAACCCCAAAGCCGCAGCCGTCACTCTGCCGTCCTTTGACGACACCGACCCCAACCGCCCCCGTACGGGAATCGCCTTCGCTGCGTTTGAAGACGGACGGCCTCTGCGTCTCATCCCCGACTCATTCAACACCGGCGCGATCCGGCAGCCCCCCTTCTGGGTGCAAGGCCGCTTCAGCGGACTCGTGGAGGACCGCGGTGGTCTCTTTCTGCGTGCAGTCGACACAGAGACCGTTGGCAAAGCAACGGTCACCACCATCACCAGCCTCCCGCTGCAAAAGGAAAACGTCGAACAGATAGCGCGCGGTCTTGGCGCTGTCACCATCATCCCTGACCTCATGCTCAACGATGAGAACACTCCGGGGCCTAAACCACGCACCACAGTCACCTTCAGCCGCCAGTCGTTCAATCAACCGCTCGGCGTCAAAGTCAACGGCCGCAATATCAATCAGCTGGAACAGGCCAACAACAACATCCACCCCATTGAAGGCGGATCTATTCCGCCCTCGATGCACTTCTACGACGTCCTCGTGACTTTCGTCGCTCCACTTGACACCCGCGACTGGCAGACCGGCAAGCCCCTTTCCACCTTCACCCGCGTTGACTCACGCCCGTCGGCACTCTACAAGCGTCTCTTCATTGCCTCGCTCAACACCGCTCCCATCTGGCGTGACGTCTTTATCGGTCTGGCCATCTTCTTCGGCTTTCTCGAGCTCTTCGCCTTTTTCCTCGCCGTCCGCCTCAATCTCACTATCACGCGCTCGGTCCGCGACCTCTACCAGGCCACACAGGCCATCGACCAGGGCGACCTCACCCACCGCATCAGCGTCACCCGCAACGATCAGCTTGCCGCGCTCAGCCGCTCCTTCAATAACATGACCACCTCGCTCGCACGTCTCCTCGAAGAGCAGCGCGAAAAGCAGCGCCTTCAGAACGAGCTCTCTATCGCGCAGGAGGTACAGGCCAACCTGTTCCCGCGCAGCTCCGTCAGCCTGCCCATGCTTGAGCTCCATGGTGCCTGCTACCCTGCGCGCACCGTCAGCGGAGACTACTACGACTTCCTTCTTTCCGGCCGCGCAGGCCTCGGCATCGCAATCGGCGACATCAGCGGCAAAGGCATCTCCGCCGCCCTGCTCATGGCCACCCTCCACTCCGCCGTGCGCGCCTTCCGCTTCGCCGGCGAGGAGCTCATCCTTGAGGGCACCGCTGCCACGTCCAAATCCTCAACGCGCCTCTCCGGCCAGGAAGAAATTGAGTACGGCGAACTCTTTGAGGAACCCAGCCGCATGCTGGCCCTGCTCAATCACCACCTCTACTGCAGCACTCAGCCGGAAAAGTACGCCACCCTCTTCCTCGCCCACTATGACGGCGCCACGCGCCGTCTTGTCTACTCGAACGGCGGCCAGCTCCCGCCCTTCTTGCTGCGTACCAACGACAGCATCACCCGCCTCGACCGTGGAGGCACCGTCGTTGGCCTCATCGACAACATGACCTACGAGCAGGGTACGGAATTTCTCAGCTCCGGCGACATCCTCATCGCCTACAGCGACGGAGTCACCGAGCCGGAAAATGAATTCGGAGAGTTCGGCGAAGGGCGCCTTATCGAGGTCGTCCGCCGCCACCGTCATCTCTCTCTCGAGGCCATCTCCGAACAGGTCATGCAGTCGCTTCGCAGTTGGATCGGCGGACAGGAGCAACCCGATGATATTACTCTGGTCTTGGCTCGCCAGCTCTAGAGATTGCTGTTTCTCTGCCGCAAAGAGCGGGCGCTGAAAGAAACACTGGTAAATCGCTTTAGCCATGTGGCAATATGCTAATTCTGGAGAATTGAGGCCCAGGCTGTGCTCGAAAATTTGAAAACGGAAATCCTTGAAGCCAATCTCGAAATCGTCCGCCGCGGACTCGTCCTCTACACCTTTGGCAACGCCAGCGGCATAGACCGCGAATCCGGCCTCGTCGCGATCAAGCCCAGCGGCGTTCCCTATGAGTCAATGAAGCCCTCCGACCTCGTCGTCACCGACCTCAATGGCAAAGTTATCGAAGGCTCGCTGCGCCCGTCCTCCGACCTCTCGACTCACCTGCACCTCTATCGCGAGTTCCCGTCAATCGGCGGAGTCGTTCACACACATTCGGAATATGCGACCGCTTGGGCACAGGCCGGGCGAGAAATCCCCGCCTTCGGAACCACGCACGCCGACTACTTCTACGGGCCCGTTCCGGTTACGGACGAACTGAGCGACGAGGAGATCGGCGAGGACTACGTTCTGAACACCGGCGTTGCCATAACGCGGCGCTTCAAGGACCTGGACCCCATCGCCGTGCCCGGAGTCCTCGTACGCGGGCACGCACCATTCGCATGGGGCAAGACGCCACTGGATGCCGCGCACAACGCCGTGATTCTGGAATCGGTGGCACGGATGGCTTACTTTACTGCGACGATCAACGCGGCGTGCGGCGGAATCTCGCAGGCGCTGCTCGACCATCACCACTTTCGCAAGCATGGCCCGAACGCAACTTATGGACAAAATAACTCAAAATAGACAGGTCCCCGCTTTGCCGAGTATTTTTAAGGGAATTGCCCGATGAAACCGTTTACCTTACTTGTCGCTTTTGCCACAGAGTCCGCCAAGGCCCATATTGTCTATCTCAATTGGATAGATATCGCCGTTATCGCCATTTACTTCGCCATGGTCATTTACATTGGCTTTTACCTGAAGGGTGAGAGCAATACCAGCGAAGACTTCTTTATGGCCGGGCGCGAGATGACCATGTGGATCGCGGCCCTCAGTTTTGTCTCCGCTAACCTCGGCTCGCTGGAGCTGATGGGCTGGGCAGGCTCGGCCTACGAATACGGCATACTGGCCACGCACTGGTACTGGATCGGCGCCATCCCGGCAATGCTCTTCCTCGGTATCGTGATGATGCCGTTCTATTACATCTCCAAGGTCAACTCCGTCCCCGGATACCTGAACCTCCGCTACGGACCCGCCACACGCGCGCTCTCCGGCATCAGCTTCGCATTCATGACGATTTTGATGAGCGGCATCAACATGTACGCGATGGCTGTCGTGATGAAGGTCGTGCTCGGCTGGGACCTCAATTTCTCGATCTGGGTGTCGTCGATTACGGTCGCGATCTACGTCGCGCTGGGCGGGTTGCGCTCTGCAATCTACAACGAGGTCCTACAGTTCTTCCTCATCTGGATCGGTTCCCTGCTGATCCCGATTCTTGGTCTGATCGAAGTGGGGAGCTGGCACAACCTGGAACTGAAGATCTACGAGCGCCTGCATACGCATGATTATGTGCATCTATGGAGCACGCTCGGCCACTTCCGCGACAATCCGATGGGCGTGAACTGGTTCGGCATCATCTTCGGACTGGGCTTTGTAGTCAGCTTCGGCTACTGGACTACCGACTTCCTTGTCGTCCAGCGCGTGCTCGCCGCAAAAGACCTGCGATCGGCCAAAATGGCGCCAATCCTCGGCTCTGCGCTCAAGATGTGCGTGCCCTTCATCGTGATTCTGCCCGGCCTGCTGGCGCTGGGAGTGCTGCCCTATCACTTGGTGGGTACCACTGTCGCGCTGCACACCGGCCAGCACACCTATAACGAGGTGCTGCCGCTCATGCTTGTCCGCTACTGCGGCCCCGGGCTGCTGGGCCTTGGAGTCACCGCGCTCATTGCCGGATTCATGTCCGGCATGGCGGGCAACGTAAGCGCGTTCTCCACCGTTTGGACCTACGACATCTACGGCGCGTTCCTCAATAAGAACGCCACCGACCAGCACTATGTGAAGATGGGCCGCTGGTGCACGCTGCTGGGCGTGTTCGTTTCCATCGGCACGGCCTATCTTGTGCAGCATGCCGCCTCCATTATGGATTATGTGCAGCAGCTCTTCAGCTTCTTCATCGCGCCGCTGTTCGGCACGGTGATTGTGGGCATGCTGTGGAAGCGCGCGACCAAGGCCGCCGGATTCTGGGGGCTTCTGGTGGGGACGTCGACCTCCATCGGACTGTGGCTGTGGGTGCGGAACGATCCGAGCGCGCTCCGCTATGTGGCGCTGTCGCCCGACGCGAAGTCGATGGCGGAGACAATTTACCGCGCGCTTTGGGCATGGCTGGCCTGCGTTGGCGTCACGGTTGGCGTAAGCCTTATGACCAAGCCGAAGCCGGACAGCGAACTTGTCGGACTGGTTTACGGCGCTACTGAAATTCCCAAGGAGTACGACCAGCATTGGTATCAGAAGCCTCTTGTATGGGCCGGCGTGGTCTTCGTCGTTTTCGTGGGGCTCAACATCATCTTCTGGTAGGAGAAAAAGGCTATGCGCGAATCCATGTCGATCTGGTTCTTTTGCGGCGTGCTGTTCTTCATCTACGGCGCGATCATTACCGGCCAGGGTATCTGGGAGCTCTTCCAGCCTCCTGCCCTCGCACTACGTCCTGAACTGTATTCCCTGCACGCGCCCATCTGGTGGGGCGCGATGATGGGCATTGGCGGACTCATTGCCACCATTCGCCACTGGCCCCATGGCAACCGCTAAGGACACCCATCAGCAATCAGAAATCGAGAGAAGAGGCACCATGAAAAAGCAACTGACCTTCGGACTTATCGTCGGAAATCGCGGATTCTTCCCTGATCATCTTGCGAAAGAGGGCCGCGACGAGATGCTGGCCGTGCTCGAGACGGCGGGCATCAATGCCATCGTGCTCAGCCCTGAGCAGTCGAAGTACGGCGCGGTGGAGACACACGAGGAAGCACGCCGCTGCGCCGATCTGTTCCGCAAGCATCGCGATGAGATTGACGGCATCATTGTCACCCTGCCGAATTTTGGTGACGAGCGCGGCATAGCCGACGCCATCCGCTACTCCACGCTGCAGGTGCCTGTACTGGTACAGGCCACTCCGGACCGCAAGGACATCATGAAGATCTCCCACCGGCGCGACAGCTTCTGCGGAAAGATGTCCGCCTGCAACAACCTGATGCAGTACGGAATTCCCTACTCCATCACGAAGCTGCACACCGTCCAGCCGGACTCGGATGCATTCAGAAAAGACCTGGAATGGTTCTCCGCCGTGTGCCGCGTCGTCGACGGATTCCGCAACCTCCGCATCTGCTCTCTCGGTGCGCGCCCCCAGGCCTTCAACACCGTCCGCTATAGCGAAAAATTGCTTGAACGCTCCGGCATCTCTGTTATCACCATCGATCTTTCCGAAGTTCTCGGCCGCATCGACCGCATGAAAGATGCGGACGATGCCGTGCAGCAAAAGCTCGCGCTCATTCGCAAATACGTTGAGACCGGCCACGTCCCTGAACCCGCACTCATCAAGATGGCCAAGCTCGGCGCCTCCATCGACTCTTTCATGCGCGAGACGCAGAGCACCATCTCCGCCGTCCAGTGCTGGACCGCGCTCGAAGAATTTTTTGGCGTAGTGCCCTGCACCGTCATGAGCATGATGAGCGAGCAGCTTTTGCCCTCCGCCTGCGAGACCGATGTGATGGGCACACTCTCCATGCACGCGCTCGCGCTTGCCAGCCAGACCCCCAGCGCCCTGCTGGACTGGAACAACAACTACGGCGACGATCCCGACAAAGCTGTCTGCTTCCACTGTGCCAACTTGCCCAAGCACTTCTTCGCAGACGTCGTGATGGACTTCCAGGCCATCATCGCCGGCACCGTCGGCAAGGAGAACACCTACGGCACCGTTGTCGGCCGCGTCAAAGCCGGAGCCATGTCCTACGCCCGCTTCTCCACGGATGAGTTCACCGGAAAGATCCGCGGCTACGTCGGCCAAGGCGAATTCACCAAAGATCCGCTGGAGACCTTCGGCGGAGCCGGCGTCGTCCGCATTCCGAAGATGCAAAAGCTGCTGCGCTACATCTGCGAGACCGGCTTCGAGCACCACGTCGCCGCCAACTTCTCGCAAACCGCCAGCCCCGTCTACGAAGCTGCCTTGCGCTACCTCGGCTGGGAAATGTACCACCACGAGCCCGCGGAGTAGCGTTCCGTGGCCATCGTTGCAGGTGTAGATTTCGGGACTCTCAGCGTGCGCGTCACGCTGCTCGACAGCATGCGCGGGCGTCTCAGCACCGCGTCAGCCGAATACCCGCTACACCGCAAGCACGAAGACCCGGATTATGCCACGCAGTCCCACGACGACCAGATGCGAGCGCTCGCCGAGGCCACGCGCAAGGCTATCGCAGAAGCCGGCATCGACGGCGCGCAGGTCGAGGCCATCGCCCTCGACACCACCGGCTCCAGCGTCATCCCCGTCGACGCCGCGCTCCAGCCGCTCGACGACTACTACCTCTGGTGCGATCACCGCGCCAAGGAGGAAGCACAGCAGATCACCGCGCTCGCCCACGCCGAAAGGCTCGAAGCCATAGAGTGGTGCGGTGGCGTCTACTCACACGAGTGGGGCTTCGCCAAGCTGCTCCACTGGCTCCGCCACAACCCCGGCAAGCGCGCCCCCTTCGCCACCGCCTTCGAGCACTGTGACATGGTTGCCGCTACACTCTCCGGCATCACCGACGCGCGACTTGCAAAGCGAAGCGTTTGCGCCATGGGCCACAAATGGCTCTGGAACCCTAAGTGGGGCGGCCTGCCTCCGCAGCAATTCTTCTCCAGACTCGATCCTCTCTTCGATGGTATCTGCGCCCGTTTAGACGGCGACTACCTCACCTCCGACCACATTGCCGGGCACCTCGCGCCTCAATGGGCCGAAGCACTCGGCCTGCGCACCGGAATTCCCATCCCGGTCGGCGCGTTCGACGCGCACTGGGACGCCATCGGCGCGGGCTGCCGCGAGGGCGACGTCGTCAACGTCGTCGGCACCTCCACCTGCATCATCGCCATGCAAAAGCGGGCCACGCTCGTCCCCGGAGTCTGCGGCGTTGTCCCCGGCAGTGTTCACCCGCAATACACCGGCGTGGAAGCCGGCCTCTCCGCTACCGGAGACATCTTTGAAGCCATCGCCCGCCGCGCCGGAACCAAAGTCGCGGCGCTATCGCAGGGCCTCGAAGCCTACCGCGCAGGACAAACCGGCTTGCTGCGGCTCAGTTGGGACAACGGCGACCGCACCGTTCTCGTCAATCCCGAGCTCGGCGGCGTCACCCTCGGCTGGAACCTCATTCACACCGCGCAGGATGAGCTCTTCGCCGCCATCGAAGGCACCGCCGTCCACACCCGCATCATCCTTGAGCGCATGGCCGGGCACGCTGTTCCCGTCGAGCGTGTCATCAACGCCGGAGGTATCCCGCAAAACAACAAGGTCCTCAATCAGGTTTACGCCAACGTCCTCGGCAAACCGGTCCTCGTCCCCAACGGAACCCCGACCAGCCTCGGCTCCGGCATCTTCGCACTGCTCGCCGCGCGAGCCTTCCCTACCATTGAGGCCGCGCAGGACGCCATGTGCCTGCCCTTTACCACCTACACTCCGGAGCCTGGCGCAGTTGCCGTCTACAACCGCCTCTATAAGCACTATCGGGATCTCTACTTCGCGCTCGGCACGCGCGATGCCGCGACCGTCCCGCTGGGCAACGTCCTGCCCGACCTGCGGAAGATCGCGGCAGAAGCGCGGCGTTAAGAGATGCGGGTGCGCCACGTCTCGAATTTGAGACGTGGGCCTATCTCAGCGGCCCCGCAAACTTCCTCAACTCCGTTAGCGGATACAGCGTTCCCCGCCACATCACACCGCCGCGAGCCAGCGTCAGCACCATCGAACGCAAAATCGCATACAGCACCAGCAGCGCCGCCAGAGGAAACGTCAGTGCATACCACACCGAAATCCCCGTGAACTGCCGATAGTAGCGATACAGCAGCAGCAGCATGGCCATCACCACCAACGTCGCGCCCCGCATCCACCATCCGCCGGCCAGAGCCGCAAACGGGCTCAGGCAGAACACCGTCATCCCCGCGCACGCGCCCAGCGTCACAAGCATGCGGAACCGGAACACCGCAAACATGTTCTTCGTGATGTTGCGGACCATTCCTATCGCGCCCACCGCCCAGCGCACGCGCACCAATTCGCGTCCAAATGCCACGCGCTGCCGGTAACCCTGCCGCTTCACCTCAAAACCCAGCCGCAGGTCTTCCAGTACTTCCATGCGTAAAGACTCAAACCCGCCCAGCTTGCGGTAAACATCCGTGCGAATCAGATTAAACGCGCCCACGCCCAGAGACTCCTTCGTGCCCTCAATCGGAATCCGCCAGAACCGCGAGAATAGTGCCGACACGCCCTG
>Ga0335075_10001472_pt1 | contig 38766 bp, 31 predicted proteins | sample Lox_Sample_24_FD_206723 | JGI IMG/M metagenome (GOLD analysis project Ga0335075, IMG submission 206723) | Soil microbial communities from Loxahatchee National Wildlife Refuge, Florida, United States - Lox_Sample_2.4 | ecosystem: Environmental > Terrestrial > Soil > Wetlands | place: USA... | reverse complement strand
GATCGGCGTGCCGCCGGCGGCATTGAGCATCCCGTACTCGCCTTTGCCTCACACGATCCCGGTCGTGCCGCCCGGACTGCCGTCAACGCTTCTGGAACGTCGGCCGGACATTGCCGCCGCCGAGCGGACCATGCAGGAAGAGAACGCGCTGATCGGGGTCGCGGTCGCGGCTTATTATCCCGACGTCTCGCTCTCGGCGTTGGGCGGCTTTGTCGGCAATCCGATCGGCCAGCTTTTCAATGTCGCCAACCGCGTCTGGTCGCTCGGCGCGTCGGCCAGCGAGACGCTGTTCGAGGGCGGACTGCGTCCCGCGCAAGTCGCGGCCGCACGCGCGACGTATGACCAGGCCGTTGCGACCTATCGCCAGACAGTGCTGAGCGCGTTCCAGCAGGTCGAGGACGAGCTGGCGGCATTGCGCATCTATGAACAGCAGGCCGCCGCACAGGCCGTCGCCATCGCCGCGGCGCAACAGGCGGTGACGGTGGCACTGAACGAATATCAAGCTGGCACGGTTGCTTATACCACCGTGATTACCCAGCAGGAGGTTCTGCTTGCCGACCAGCAGTCGGCGCTCACCGTGCAGCAGGATCGGTTTGTCGCCAGCGTAGCACTGATCCAGGCGCTTGGCGGTGGATGGAGCACGCCGGAACTGCCGTCGATAGCGCAAATCAAGAACTGAGCAGGCGAACCCAGGGATAGAGAACCGTGCAGTCTCGTGCTAAGCTGCGGCCATGAACGTCGCGCTCGCCAGACCGGTGTCGCTCGTCGAATTCCTTGAGTGGGAAGACCGACAGCCCTTGCGCTATGAGTTTGATGGCTCCCGTCCGTTCGCCATGACCGGTGGCACTCGCGCGCACGCGGGCATTCAACGTAACTTGGCGATCTCCATCGGCGGACGCCTTCGGGGCAAGCCATGCCAGTTCTATGGGAGTGATCTCAAGATCGAGGCGGCAGGAAGCATCCGCTATTCGGACGGGTTCGTCGTTTGTACGCCAGTTTCGCCGCAGGACAAAGTCGTCCGCGAACCCGTCGTCATCTTCGAGGTCATGAGCGACAGCTCCTGGCGTACCGACACGATAACCAAGAACCGTGAGTATGCGGCGACGCCATCAGTCCAACGCTATATCATCCTGGCGCAGGACGAAATCGGTGGTCAGATGTTCGAGCGTGTAGGAGACGAATGGCTCGGTCATGTGCTTGCCGCCGACGCAGTGCTTCGCATGCCTGAGATCGGCATCGAGATTCCACTTGTCGAACTCTACGAGGATGTCGAATTTCCCACCATTCCACCGGAGGACGCCGCCCGGTGATCGTCTGCCGGTCTCGCGATAGGAGTTCGCTTCAGGGAAACCTTGGCTGACCTGCATGGGCGACTTATGCGGTCGGACGCGACGAAAAGCAATCAAGTGGACACGGAGTTGCACTGAGATCACGCGGAGTTTCACGGAGCAGGAATCTGCGTGCTTCGAACGAAGCGACGGGGTGGAACTGATTGCCATCGCACTCTTCAGCCGCATTCTCGCGATTCAACTCCGTGAAGCTCCGTGCGGTCTTCGTGCAACTCCGTGTCCACTTGGTCGCTTACGGACGCCGCAAGCGGCGCGGTCGGCGGCATAGGAGTCGGTCCATGGAAACGCTGTACTGGCAGGCGGTCAGACCGTCCGCGTTACCTTCTGCAGGCTGCGGGGGCGGTCCGGGTCCAGCCCACGCGTGTGGGCGAGTGCTTCGGCACACGGGTAGAAGGCCGTCACCGCGACGACCGGATCGAGCAGCGGATGCAGCGGTGGTGGCAGAGGCAGGTGGGTGCCTGCCGGCGGCGGGGCGTGGGAGGCGAGCAATACCGGCGCACCGGCGTTGGCGAGTTCCACGCACAGCGCGCGTGTATCGTCCCCGCCAGCATCCGAGAGGGCGAAGCCCAGCACGGGGAAGCGGCGGTCGATGACCGCGCGCGGGCCGTGGCGGATCTCCGCACTGCTAAGGGCTTCGGCGTGCAGATAGGAGGTTTCCTTTAGCTTGAGCGCCGCTTCCTGTGCCACGGCCAGGGTCGGGCCACGCGCGAGCACAAACGTGCCCGCCTCGCTGGCTCCGTGAAGCGTTTCGGGCACTACCGACCAATCGGATCGGAGCGCGGCTTCCAGCCGGTCGGGCAGCAATGCCAGGGCAGAGGTGAGCGTCGCATCCTCGGTCCAGGTGGCGACCAGCCTCGCCACGCCGAGCAGGCTCAGGACGAAGCTCTTGGTGGCGGCGACCGCCTGTTCCGGGCCGGCCCGCTGGGGCACTACGCATTCGGCCTGCCGTGCGAGCGGACTGTCCAGGGCATTGACCAGCGCGACCGTAAGTGCGCCGCACTGGCGGGCCATTGCGAGTACCTCGACCAGATCGGGGCTTGCGCCGCTCTGTGACACCGCCAGCACCAGCGCGCCGGACAGGGCGAGCCGCGCCCCATATCGCGTGACCAGTGACGGCGACAGGCTCGCGGTTGCCAGACCCACGCGGATGCCGAGCAGGCTCGCCGCGTAGGAGGCCGCATGATCGGAGCTGCCTCGCGCGACAGTGGCCGCGAAGGGCGGGTGCCGTTCTCGCAGTATGCTTCCGATTTCGGCATAGAGCGCGTGGTCTTCCGTGAGGGCGGCGGCGACCGCCTGGGGGATTGCATTGATCTCCCGGCGCATGATTGACGGCATTCCTGGTCTCCACCTTGTCAACGCGGGCGGGGCGTTCTTTGCTGTTGGCGCGACAAAAGCAACCGGAGGAATTGCGCGATGGGACGACAAATGACTGGATTTCGGCGGCGGGCTGTTCTGGGTGGGGCGGCCGCTCTGCCGCTGCTGCGTCCTACCTGGGCCAGCGCCGCCGAAACGGTGAACTTCGTCGTGGCCGAGTACAGCAACGCCACCGGCCCGTATTTCGAGCAGATGGCGCAGGAGTTCCACAAGGCCAATCCCAGCATCGACGTGAAGATCGACGTGGTGAACTGGAACGTCCTGTTGCAGACCCTGCAGACCGACATCTCCGGCGGGACCACTCCAGATCTTTCCATCATCGGGACGCGCTGGCTGCTGGACTTCGTGAAGGACGGTGTGGCCGAACCGCTGGACAGCTACATGACGCCGGAAATCAAGGAGCGGTTCGTGCCGATCTTCCTGCAACCCGGGTCGATTGGGGGCAAAATCTACGGCCTGCCGATCGCGGCCTCGGCCCGCGCCATGTTCTACAACAAGGCCATAATGACCAAGGCCGGGTTCCCCAACGGCCCCGCAACCTGGGATGACGTCGTCGCCGCGGCAGGCAAGATCAAGGGAACCGGCGTGTACGGCTTCGGCCTGCAGGGCAAGGAGATCGAAACCGATGTGTATTGGTATTACGCGCTCTGGAGCTATGGCGGAGAGCTGGTCAACAGTCAGAGCAAGGCTGCGTTCGACAGTCCGGCAGGGGTGAAGGCGCTGACGCTTTATAAGACGATGATCGACCAGGGTCTGACACAGCCAGGCGTGACCGGCTACAATCGTGAGGACCTGCAGAACCTGTTCAAGCAGGGGCGTCTGGGCATGGTGATCACCGCGCCGTTCCTGATCGGTCAGATTGCCAAGGAGTCGCCGAACCTGCAATACGGCATCGTGCCGGTTCCCAAGGGCACCACGCAATCGACTTATGCGGTGACGGACTCCATAGTGATGTTCAAGAGCTCCAAGGTGAAGAAGTCGGCGTTCAAGTTCCTGGACTTCATTTTCAGCAAGCAGCCTCGGGTTCTGTTCAACAAGAACGAAGGGTTCCTGCCGACGACCAAGGCGGTTGCCGAGGACCCGTATTTTGCCGGCGATCCGCGACTGAAAGTGTTCGTTGATCTTATGCCGCGCGCGCATTTCGCGCCCGTCATTGTCGGCTGGGAGGATGTGGCGAAGGACGTGATCGATGCGCTGCAGTCGGTTTATCTTGGCAATGCGCAGCCGGCGGCGGCGTTGAAACATGCGGAAGAGCAGGCGGACCAGGTTCTGTAAGAGGGAGGAATGGCAAGCGCGGAACAGGCGAGCGAACAGGCGCAGCCTGTCGCGCTGCCACAGATTTTGCCTCCGTTCCGGCGATTGGCCCGTCATAATCTGCCGCTGCTGCTGATTCTTCCCAGTCTGCTCCTGGCGATTGCGATCATCTTTTATCCATTCTTCGTGATCGTGCGGCTGTCGCTGTCGAACGTTTCGCCGTTTGGCCAGCTCCGCGGTTTCGTCGGCTGGGCCAATTACGCGGGGGTCCTGGCCGATCCGATATTCTGGGGTGCGCTGTGGCGGACCCTTGTCTGGACCGCCATGGTGGTTGGGGGCACCGCGCTTGTCTCGATGCCTGTCGCACTGGTGCTGCAGCAGGAATTTTATGGCCGCGCGATTGCCCGCACCATCATCATGCTGCCCTGGGCGTTATCGTTGGCGATGGCGGGAATACTTTGGGCATGGTCGTTCAATGCCAATTACGGAATGATCAACGGCATCCTGCAAAACCTCGGGCTGATTTCCGGCCCGATACAGTGGATGGCCCGCGCCGACACCGCCTTTCCGGTCGAGATCGGCATCGGGATTCTGGTTTCGATCCCGTTCACTACGACAATCTTCCAGGGTGGCTTGTCATCGATGCCGACCGAAATTTACGAGGCCGCGCGGATCGACGGCGCCTCGGCTAGTCAGCAGTTCCGCTACCTTACGCTGCCATTGCTCAAGCCGTTTATCCAGATCGCCATCGTGTTGAACGTGATCTACGTGTTCAACTCGTTCCCCCTTATCTGGGTGATGACTCAGGGCGGTCCGGACAACTCTACGCACATTCTTGTGACTTACGCTTATCAACTGGCGTTCAGCCTCGGCAGGCCGGGGCCCGCCGCAGCAATTTCCGTGCTGATGCTGGCTATCGTACTTGCATTCACGATGCTCTATCTCCGAATGCAGCGAGAGACCCCATGAAGCGCAAGCTGCGTCGATCGATTGTCTGTTGGCTGGTTCTGCTTCCGCTGATCGTGCTCGTGCTGTTTCCTTATGCGGTTATGGTCTCCACCGCGCTGAAGCCCACGTCGGAGGTGATGTCCTATCCGCCGCGCTGGCTTCCGCGCCATTGGAGTTTTGCGAGCTTTCCTGCCATGTGGGTGCAGGCTCATTTTGGCACGGCAATCGTCAACAGCGTGGTGATCTCCTGCAGTTCCGTATTGCTCGCGCTGTTCATCGCCATCCCCGCGGCCTACGCCGTTGGGCGGCTGGAGTTCCGTCTGAAACCGCCGTACCGGCTGTTCCTGCTGGTGACGCAGATGCTGGCGCCGGTCCTGCTGATCCTCGGCCTGTTCCGAATGGCCGCGGCGATTCCGTTCGGCGACGGGTCGCTGGTTAATACGCGGCTTGGGGTGATCCTGATCTACGGAGCCTTCCAGATCGCGTTTTCCGTCTTGATGCTGTCGGCCTACTTTGCTGCCATTCCACGCGATATCGAGGAAGCTGCCTGGATGGATGGCTGCGGACGGATCCGTGCCGTCTGGCACATGTTCCTGCCGCTTGCGGTCCCCGCCATTGCCGTGTGTGCGCTGGTGGCGTTCGTCGCCGGATGGAACGAATACATCGTCGCGCTGACGATGCTGCGCGACCGCGACAAGCAGACGGTTACGCTGCAGGTCGTGAACCTGGTCGCCGGCCGCTACTCTGTCGAGTGGAACCAGGTGATGGCCGCGACGTTGGTAGCAACGTTGCCAGTTGCCGTTGTTTTTGCATCGTTGCAGCGGTTCCTGGTGAGGGGGCTTATGCTGGGCGCGGTGAAGTGATGCTTACCTGGACGCCTGCGCGGCCCTGCCGTTCCGCGGTCACCGGACGAGGCGGCTGGCGTCAGACATCCAAATTCGCAACCTTCTGCGCGTTGCCGACAATGAACTCGCGGCGTGGCTCGACCACGTCGCCCATCAGCGTGCTGAACACCTGAGCGGCATCCTCCACATCCCCCACTTTCACCTGCAGCAACGTGCGCGCCGCAGGGTCCAGCGTGGTCTGCCAGAGCTGATCGGGGTTCATCTCGCCCAGGCCCTTGAAGCGCTGGATCGTCAGGCCACGACGGCCGTGCGCCGTCACCCGCTCGAACGCACTCGCCGGACCGGCGACTGTCGCCTCCTGGCCATCCAGTTTCAGATGGGCCGGTTCTTTGAAGCGGGCGGCGAGTGCCTCAGCACGTTCGGCCAGCCAGCGCGCCTCGGCGCTGCGCAGGGCAGCCGGGTCCAACGTGTGGGTCTCGGTCACGCCGCGCACCACGCGCCCCATGGTCAAGCCCGTGCCGTCAGCGGCGACCATCCAGCCACGCTCGGTGGGAAGCGATACCGCATCCAGCCGCGCGGCCAGCGTCTGTGCCGCGGCGGCCGCGTGCGCCGAATCGGGTGTCAGCGCGCCGGCGATTGCGGCCTGCTCCAGCAACGCGACCGGAGCCGTTGCCGACAATCGCTGCAACCGCAGCGCCGCCTCGCGCAGCCAGTTTATTTCGAACGCAAGTTCGGTGCCCTCGAAGGAACGACCATCGGCATAGGTCAGCCGCGCGTCGGCCAGCGCTTTGTCGAGCAGGAAATCCTCCAGCGACCGGTCGTCCTTCAGGTATCGCTCCTCGCCGCCGCGCTTGGCGCGATAGAGCGGCGGCTGGGCGATCATCAGGTGCCCGCGCTCGATCAGTTGCGGCATCTGGCGGAAGAAGAAGGTCAGCAGCAGCGTCCGGATGTGCGAGCCATCGACGTCGGCGTCCGTCATGATCACGATGCGGTGGTAGCGCAGCTTGGTGACGTCGAACCCGCCCTGGTCCGGTTCGGCGCGGCCGATGCCGGTGCCCAGAGCGGTGATCAGCGTGCCGATCTCCTGGCTGCCCAGCATGCGGTCGAAGCGGGCGCGCTCGACGTTCAGGATCTTGCCCCGCAACGGCAGGATCGCCTGAAACTTGCGGTCCCGCCCTTGCTTCGCCGAGCCGCCGGCGGAATCGCCCTCGACGATGAAGATCTCGGATTTTGCGGGATCGCGCTCCTGGCAGTCGGCAAGCTTGCCCGGCAGGGTGGAGACATCCAGTACGCCCTTGCGCCGCGTCAGCTCGCGGGCCTTGCGCGCGGCTTCGCGTGCCGCCGCCGCGTCCATCACCTTCTGCACCACCGACTTCGCTTCCTTGGGGTGCGTCTCGAACCAGTGCCCGATGGCATCCGCCGCGGCCGCCTGCACCGCCGGCTGCACCTCGGAGCTGACCAGCTTGTCCTTGGTCTGTGACGAGAATTTCGGGTCCGGCACCTTGATTGACAGCACTGCGGTCATGCCTTCCCGCATGTCCTCGCCGACCAGCGACAGGTTCTCCTTCTTGCCCATGCCCTCGGCGTATTTCGTCACCACCCGCGTCAGCGCCGCGCGGAATCCGGCGAGGTGCGTGCCGCCGTCGCGCTGCGGGATGTTGTTGGTGAAACAGAGCATGGTCTCGTGGAAGCTGTCGTTCCATTCCAGCGCGAACTCGACACGGATGCCCTGCTGCTCGTCGGCTGTTTTCAGGCTGATGGGCGGCGTGAAGACCGGCGTCTTGGCGCGATCCAGCCACTCGACGAACGCCACCAGGCCGCCGTCGTAGCGCATTGATGCTTCCTGCGCCGGCGCATGGCGCTCGTCGCGCAGCAGAATACTGAGCCCTGAATTCAGGAAGGCAAGCTCGCGCAGCCTTCGCTCCAGCTGGCTGAAATCGAATTCGGTGCGGGTGAAGACGGCGGGGCTTGGCCTGAAGGTGACCTCGGTGCCGCTGGACTGTTGAGATGGTCCCACCACCGCCAGGGGCGCCTCCGCATCACCGTTGCGGAAGCGGATGAAGTGTTCGTTTCCGTCGCGCCAGATCCGGACTTCCATCCATTCCGAGAGGGCGTTCACCACGGCGGCGCCGACGCCGTGCAGCCCACCGGACACCTTGTAGGAGTTCTGGTTGAACTTGCCCCCGGCATGCAGCCGGGTCAGCACGACTTCGGTAGCGGAGATGCCCTCCTCGGGGTGCATGTCGGTCGGGATCCCGCGCCCGTCGTCGCGCACGCTGACGCTGCCGTCGCCGTTCAGTACCATCTCGACCCGGGTGGCGAAACCGGCCTGAGCTTCGTCCACGGCGTTGTCGATGATCTCGAAGGCCATGTGGTGCAGGCCGGAGCCGTCATCGGTGTCTCCGATGTACATGCCGGGCCGCTTGCGGACAGCGTCGAGGCCCCGCAAAACCGCGATGGAAGACGCGTCATAGATGCCGGCAGAGGGGTCGGAATCAGGCTGCGGCGCGGCGTTTTCGGACATGCCGACGGACGACTCCCGGGTTGCTGTGGATACTCTAGATATATAGCCGCTACGGCGTCCCGGGGACAGGGGAGAACGTGGCCGACGCCGGGAAAAAGCGCGGATCGGGGGTCAACCTGCCGTCCCCGGTCCGCAGCCCTTCGGCTGTTTCTGCCAGCGGTAGGAAGGTTTCGGCGTCGGTCCCGGTGAGCAGCGCTTGGCCGGGCAGGCGCACCAGTGCGGCGTACATAGCCTGCCGACGCGCCGGATCGAGATGCACGCAGGGCTCGTCGAGCAGAAGCAGCGGGGCGAAGCAGCGGGCTTCAGCAATCAGGCCGGCATGGCCAAGGATTACGGCGAGCAGCATCGCTTTCTGCTCGCCGGTACTGGCGAGCCCGGCTGGCAGGCCGGTCGTCGCTTCGGTCAACGCCATGTCGCAGCGATGGGCGCCTAGCGAGGCGGTGCCCGCCTCAGCATCGCCGCGGCGGCGGGCGGCCAGCTCGCGACGCAGCCATTCCTCCACCTCGACGGCGGGCGCGGCGGCGAGGCGGGTGGCGATCGGGCAATCCAGGGCGATCCGCACCGGCGGGAACCCGACCACCGCGCCGGCGGTCACGGCGCCGTCCAGGCGCGAGACCAGTGCCATCCGGGCGGCGGTGGCCGCGACCGCATGCCGCGCCATTGCATCCTCCAGCCCGGCGAGCCAGCCTGTGTCGCGGCTCGCCTGGGCCAGCAGGCGATTGCGGCCGCTCATGGCAGCGTCGTGGGCGGCGATCTCGCGGGCGTGGCCGGGTTCCAGGGCCCAGACCAGCCGGTCGAGGAATCGCCGACGGCCGGAGGGTGGTTCGATGAACAGGCGCTCCATCTGCGGGGTCAGCCAGACCGCCGCGACCCGCGCGGCGATCTCGGCCTGACTGCGCGGCGCCGCACCGTCGAGGCGGAAGACACGACGGTCGGCTGGGCCCTCTGGCGGAATCCCGGTGCCGATTTCAGCGGGTCCGTCTGGGGTGTCGAACCGGGCGGCGACCGCCCAGCGGCCGGAGGCGCCAGGGGCGCGGCGGGCCAAGTCCGCGGTGCGGGCGTTGCGCAGGCCGCGACCGGGCGTCAGCAGAGAGATCGCTTCGAGGAGATTGGTCTTGCCGCTGCCGTTTGGGCCGAACAGCACGCTGATGCGGGATGCGGGGCGCCAGCTCAGGGTCTCGTAGTTGCGGAACTCGGTCAGATGCAGGCGGACGAGGCGGAGGGACGGAGCGATCTTCACGCTGTCGCGGCACCCTCACCCGCCGCGCTACGCGCGGCGACCTCTCCCGCAGGGCGGGAGAGGTGGTTACTACACACGCATGGGCATCAGGACGTAGAGGGCGCTGGCGTCGGCTGAATCCATCACGACCGTCGGGGCGGAGCCGTCGGCGAAGCGGAACTCCACCTGCTCGCCGATCTGGTCGGTGATGTCGTTGAGGTAGCGCGCCTGGAAGCCTATCTCCAACGGGCCAGCGTCGTAGCTTACGTGATCCGCGTCCAGTTCTTCCGTTGCGGTGCCCTGCTCGGGGCTGGACGCCGACAGCTCCAACCGGTCGCGCTGCATCGACAGCTTCACCGGCCGGGACCGCTCGGTGGAGATCGCCGCGACGCGGCCGACCGCGTCGGCGAAATCCTTCTTGCCGACCCGCAGCACCTTGTCGTTGCCGCGTGGGATCACCCGTTCATATTCGGGGAAAGTGCCGTCGATCAGCTTGCTGGTCAGCATCACGGCGTCGACGTGGAACTGGATGCGCGTGTCCGATAATCCGACCTCGACATTGCCGCTCATTTCTTCGAGCAGCTTGCGCAGCTCGGCTACGGTCTTGCGGGGGATGATGACGCCGGGCATGGAGCCGGCGCCCTCGGGGAGGGGTTCCTCTACGCGGGCCAGGCGATGGCCGTCGGTGGCGACGGCGCGCAGAACGCGCACGCCGTCGCTCTCGGCAGCGTGCAGGTAGATGCCGTTGAGGTAGTAGCGGGTTTCCTCGGTGCTGATCGCGAAGCGGGTGCGGTCGATCAGGCCGCGAAGGGCCAGCGCCGACAGGTTGAAGCGGTGCGGCAGGGATCCGGCCGTCATCGAGGGGAAGTCCTCGGTCGGCAGCACCACCAGCCTGGTGTCGTAGCGGCCGGAGCGCAGCGTAAGCTGGGCGTCGCCGCCGGGATGGTCCAGTTCCACTTCGGCCGCTTCGGGCAGCTTGCGGACGATCTCGTAGAGTGTCGCGGCCGGGGCGGTGCAAGCACCGTTGCGGGTGGTGCTGGCCGGTACGTCCTCGACGATGGCGATCTCCATGTCGGTGGCGGTCAGGGTCAGCTTGCCGTCGCGCACGGTCAGCATGACGTTGGCCAGGATCGGGATGGTGTTGCGCTTCTCCACGACGCTCTGCACGTGGGCCAGCGCTTTCAGCAGGGAGGCGCGGTCCGCCTTCAGTTTCATTGCATTTCACCCCAAGCGACCACCGCCCCCAGGCCGGGCCGAATCGTGGCACTCTAGCAAAGGGGCGAGGGCAAAGGCCAGACGGAGATCACGGGTTCCGGACTGCGGGAGAAGGGCCGGGACCTTGTGAGGGATTGGGTCAGCCCCGGCACCCTCACCCGCCGCGCTGCGCGCGGCGACCTCTCCCGCAGAGCGGGAGAGGTGGTTCTTTGTGGATCTTGCGTCTGCCCTCTCAGAACTGTTTTAGCAGGCGGTTGATGTAGTCGAGCTCCTCCTGGGGGCGGGTGCGGTCGGCGCCGCGCTGGCGCAGGAGTTGCTCGATGGCCTGGGCGCGGCGGGCTTGGTCGGGGCCGGGCAGCGTTACGTCGTCGGACTCGTCGGCGCCGTTGTGGCCCTCGCTCTCGGGGCGGCCGAGGGGGTCGCGGCGACCGGCACGGCCGGGCAGCGGGCCCAGGCCGGGGCCGTCGTCAGGGCCGTCTTGCAGCGCCAGCCCGGGCTGGTCGCCGGGCTGATCGCCATCGCCGGACTGGCTGGCGCCGAATTGCTGGGCCATCTGCTGGCTCATTTGCTGGCCGCCCTTCTGCAGGTCGGCGATGGCACGCTGCTCGGCGGTTCCGGCTGACTTGTCATTGCCCTGCCCGAGGGCCTGGCCGGCATCGCGCATCGCCTGGTCGGCGTCGCCGAGGCTGGGGGGGATCTTTCCGGTCAGGTCGCCGAACTGCTGCATCATCTCGCCGAGCGCGCGGCGAAGCGCCTGCTGGATGCGGCGGTCGGCCTCGCGCTGCTGCGCCTGGCTGGCCTGGTCGCCGGGCTGGCTGGCCTGCTGATCGGTTTGCTGCTGGTCGGTTTGTTGATCAGGCTGCTGGTCGCCGGGCTGCTCGGCCCCTTGCTGGTTCTGGTCTTGTGTCTGCTCGCGCTGTTGCGCGTGGTCCAGCAGGCCGCCCTGGCGGCCGATCAGGTCCTGCAGCGCGCCCATCTGCTGCTGGCCGCGGCGGCGTTGCTGCGCGCGCTGCATCTCCTGGGCGGTCATCGCGCGGGCGTTGCGGAGCGCGTCCAGCATGCGTTCGAGCTCGGCCATCTTCTGCTGGGCGGTCTGCATGTCGCCCTGCCGGGCGGCTTGCTGCGCCTGCTCGGCGAGTCGCTGCATGTCCTGGCTGCTGAGGCGCTGCATGTCGGCGTCGCGCGGCAGTTCCTCGCCGTTGCGCTGGAGCTGCTGGAGCAGGGCCTGCATGCGGTCCTGGATTGCTTTCTCCAGTTCGCGCAGTCGCTGCTCAAGCGCCTGGCGGTTGGCGTCGGTCGGGTTGTGCAGCGCCTTCTGCAATGCGTCCTGCGCCGCCTTCCGCGCCTGCTCCAACTCGCGCGCGGTCTGGTCGAGGGAGCCTTCCTCCATGTGCAGCGCCAGCTGCCACATGCGGTCCTGGGCGCGCGGCACGGCGTCGGCGGACTGTTCGTGCTCCAGCAGGTAGTAGATGGCGCTGAGATTTAGGTAGCCGCCGTAGTCCTGGCCGAAGGCCTTGGGCTGCATCAGCAGCGCGTCGAGGCCGGCGACCGCCGTGTCGCGGTCCTCGGGATGCAGGCTGAGGCCTTTGCGGATGGCGATCAGGGCGCGGGCGATCGGGTTGTGGAAGTAGCGCTCGGGCAGGACGAAGCTGGCCTGGGCGCTGCGTCCGGTCAGGCCGGGGGCGTTGCGGGCGACAAGCTCGGCGGTCACCGGCAGGCCGGCCCAGGGATTGGCCGTCAGGTCCTGTTCATCGACGCCGTGCGCCGACTTGGCCTCGCCGGGGACGGGGATGCTGATGACGAGCGGCGGCGTGTCCTTGCGGTCGCGCAGGTGCAGCTCGGCGTGCAAGGACACCACGCCGTACTCGTCGGATGCACGCCACGGCAGCCGCAGCAATTGCGGGTCTGTGCGGGACTGGCCGGGCGGCTCGGCCCAGGCGGCGGTGGGGGGCTGATCGGCGACGACGGTCACGTCCCACTCGGCGAGCTCGGCGCCATTGCGCCGGACTGTAAGCCGGCCGCCGGAGAGCAGGTCCTGGTCGGCCTGGAAGCTTTCTTTGTCGAGGGTCTTGAAGGGTGTGGAATGGCCGTCGAGGGCGACGGCGGGTACTCCCTGTCCGCCGGTGACGCTGACCGTCAGGTGCGATCCCGCTGGCACCGACACCGTATGGGTGTCGGGACGCAGGAAGAGTGGCGCGATGTGCGTGTAGCCGGGCGGTGTGATCCAGGCCTGGAGCTGGGTCACGGGGGCGGCGGCGGCGCTCGGGAGGTTGGGCTGCAGCGCGGCGAGGACCCGTGCCGGCCCGTCATCGCCGGCGATGACGACGCTGGCGACGAGGCCGACCAGCAAGCCGCCCCGCAAGGCTCGGCGGTCGCGTTGTGCCAGGCCGGGGCGCGGGAGGCCGACGCGTAGCCGGCGCAATTGGGCGGCGGCACGGGCCACGTGCGCGTGCCATAGCGCGGTTCCGGCCTCGTCCGATGTGGCGGGGCGGTCGGTGAGCACGGCCAGCGGGCGGTGGTGCAGACCGGACGCACGCTCGAGCCTCCGGTCGGCTGCGGCGTCGTCGGGGAGTGCCAGGCCGCGCAGGCCGCGGATCAGCAGGATCGCGACCGCGGCAAGACTGACCACCAGGAGCGCGAGATGGGCGGCGGGGGGCAGCAGCAACGGAACGTTCAGCAGCGCTAGGCAGAGGAACAGCCCGGCCACGCCGAGCGGGGGCCACAGCGCGGGCCAGAGCTTCTCGAACATGATCACCAGCCGTGCCAGTGCCCGCCGGCCCGCCAATCGGCGCGTAAGGCGGCCGGGGTCAGCCTGATCCCGGCTCAAGCCAGCCACTCCGGCACACGCTCATTCCGCCACAACGCGGCATGGGGTTGGCGGTCACGGATCATGCTCCAGCGCTCACCATCAACCATCGCGGCGGCTGCCAGAGGACGGGCGTTATAGGTCGAGCTCATCACTGCACCATACGCACCTGCATCAAGAATCGCCACACGCGCGTCGGCGACAAGGGGTGGGAGGAGGCGATTACGGGCGAAGGTGTCGGCGCTCTCGCAGACGGGACCGACGACGTCGGCGCGTGCGACCTCGGCGACGGCATCGACGGGGGAGAGGGGCACGATGCCGTGCCAGGCTTCGTACATGGCGGGACGTATGAGATCGTTCATCGCCGCGTCGAGAACCACGAAGCGGGCATCCTGGTCCTGCTTCACCAGGATCACCGAGGCGAGGAGCACACCGGCGGGGCCGACCAGCCAACGGCCGGGCTCGACGATCAACTCGACATCGAGATCCTGGAATGCCGCTCGCAGTGCGCCTGCCAGCGCCGTGGGGCTCGTCGTTGGCTCGTTTCGGTAGGCGATGCCAAGGCCGCCGCCGCAATCTATCGTCGAGACGGTGTGCCCGGCAGCGCGGAGATCGCGGACCAATCCGGCAACGCGGTCGTACGCCGCACGGTAAGGGGGGAGCGACATCACCTGGCTGCCGATGTGCACGGCGAGTCCGACCGGGTGCAGACCCGGTAGCGCCGCCGCCGTGGTGTACAGCGCCGCGGTCTGCCGATAGGGGATGCCGAACTTATTGTCGGCCCGACCTGTCGTGATCTTGCTGTGGGTGCCGGCATCGACGTCGGGGTTGACGCGCAGGGCAATGCGGGCGGTGCGGCCCATGCCGGCGGCGATGGCCGATAGTGCGTGCAGTTCTTCGGCGCTTTCGACGTTGATCTGGCCGATCTCCTCGGTGATCGCGAGGCGTAGTTCGGCGGGGGATTTGCCGACGCCGGAAAAGACTATCCGGCTGGGGGGGATGCCGGCCTGGCGGGCGCGCAGGAACTCGCCTTCGCTCACGACATCGGCGCCGGCGCCGGCATGGGCGAACACGCGGAGCACGGCGAGATGGTCGTTGGCCTTGACGGCGTAGCGGATCTGGGCGTTCAGGCCGGCGCCGCGGAGCGCGGCCGCGAGGTTGCCCAGGCGTTCGCGCATGGTGGCGGCGGAATAGACCCAGGTGGGTGTGCCAAGTGCGTCGGCGATTGCGTTCAGGGCGACGCCGTCCAGCATCAGGCCGTCCATGGCATGCATCGCCAGTTGGGGGCGGGCAGCGATCAGCTCGGCGATGGACGGGTCGTCCGGTGGCGGTGGGTTGGGGATGTTTGCGGTCATGCCACAGTGTATGGCGGCATGCGGGGTAAATCACGGGGAACGCTGAGCCGTGTTCGAGAGCGGACGCAGTCGCGTGGGTACTCGCCCGGGCTGATGGCCGGGGGCGGCGCGAGGAGGACGTCGTCGCCGGCGGAGCGGCGAATCGGGATGGCGGGACCGCCGTGCGGTGGCCCCGTTCATTGCGTGCGGCCATGCGCCGGGATGCGGCGCGCGATCGCTTCGTTCAGGGCGGGCCGGTAGAGGCGGCGTAATATAGTCTGCGCGGCGGCGGCGGGGATTGCGGGCCGTCGCGGAGGCTTCGCACGTGGACAAACGCGCGGCAGCGGGGGACGTGGCGTGGGCGCCGGCGCGCGAAAGATTGTGGGGAGGATCGGAACGATCGGCCCGGGTTGGACAAACTCCGGCTTGCGTGCCCGACAGGTGAGGACAGGGTGGCGATGTCCGGGGTGGTCTCCGGCGCGGCGGTGATCGCGACGTCGGCTGGCTGGTCGGGTATCGGCGGGTCGGACTGCGGTGGCGGCGAGACGCGCGGCGCTTGGTTTGTCCACTGCGTGGTCGGTGCGGTCGGCGGCGCCTGGACTGGCGGATGCGGCGATGCAGCCGGCGCATTCGGTGCGGAATCCGGGGGGGTGGGTGGTACTGCCTGCGGCGTGGTGGATAAACTCGGATCGGCTTTGGTGTCAGCGAGTGCGGCGTTCAGGCGGTGCAACAGGTTGGGAAATACTGCCGCGGGATCCGTGATGCCCGCTTCGGGCGACATGACCTGACTGATGTGCTGGGTGAATGTGGAGACCAGCAGTTTCAGGGTCTTGGGATCGCAGTCCTTGAGCGGGGTGTTGAGAATCGCGCAGGCTTTGGGGCTGAGCTGGGGGAAAGCCTGCGGGGTGAAGTGGATGTCGCCTTGGTTGGGCCATACGGGGCGGCTGGTTGCCGCGAGGCGGTGCTGACGGCGGCCGAGCAGACGCGCGAGCCAGGGCGGTGGGAGCGGGGCCGCGCCCTCAGCCGCCTGCTTCGCGGGCGCCTTGGTCTGCTTCGGAGCGGGAGAGGTGGATGGGGCGTGGCGCGGGCGCGGGACACGCACCCGGCTGGGCGCGGGGGCTTGCGCCGCGGCGTGGTGCCGGCTGATTTGCGGCACGGAGGGGCGCCGTACGGCGCGGGCGAGGTTGATGGCGCTGCCAATGGCGCTGCGCACCGCGCCGCCGAGGCGGTAGACGAGGCGCGCACCAACCCCTTGGCGGGGTTGGGAAGGTGGGACGGCGGTGTTGAGCGCGACGGGCATTGAGGTAGGACTATAGTCTATGCGCTCCGGTTTTGCAACAGGAATCTGAGGGAGGCGTGACTTTTTTCTGGGAGGGCTTCGTTGAGCTCTCCCTGTGTGGCCTGGGGGGTAGCGCTTGCCGGAGAGGTTTGAGGGGGAGCGGGCTGTCGTTGCCCTGCTGCTGCGGGTGCAAATGATCGACGCGATGCGGAGTTGCACCGGATATATGAATATATATCAATGACTTGCGCCCAAAGCGACCCGCGCCATCGCTCCGGCAAGAGCGGGGTTCCTGCTGCAAAAGTCCCCTCCCCCCTGCCCCCTCCCGCGAGGGGAGGGGGTGGTCTAGATGCAAAAGTCCCCTCCCCCTGCCCCGTCCCGCGAGGGGAGGGGTGGTCTAGATGCAAAAGTCCCCTCCCCCCTTCCGCAAGGGGGGTGGTCTAGATGCAAAAGTCCCCTCCCCCAGCCCCCACCCCCACGGGGAGGGGGTGGTCTAGAGTTACGGGATGGTGCGGGACTTCGATGTGGTGGTGGTGGGCGGCGGACATGCCGGGTGCGAGGCGGCAGCGGCTGCCGCGCGCATGGGCGCACGCACGCTGTTGCTGACGCACCGGCTGGATACGATCGGGGAGATGTCTTGCAATCCGTCGATCGGCGGGATCGGCAAGGGGCATCTGGTACGGGAAATCGACGCGCTCGACGGGCTGATGGGGCGGGCGGCCGACATGGCGGGCATCCACTTCAAACTGCTGAACCGGAGCCGAGGACCCGCGGTGCGAGGCCCACGTGCGCAGGCTGACCGTCGGCTGTATCGGCAGGCGATCCGGCAGCTTCTGGCCGAGACGGAGGGGCTGGAGGTGTGGGCGGCGGCGGTCGAGGACCTCGAGGTTGGTCTCGATGGGCGGTTGCATGCGATCGTCTGCGCCGATGGGCGCCGGACCTCGTGCGGAGCCGCGGTGCTGACCACCGGCACCTTCCTTCGAGGCATGATCCATATTGGCGAGCGCACGACCCCGGCCGGGCGCGTCGGTGAGGCGCCCACCATCGGGCTGGCGCGGACCCTGGGTCGGCTGAACTTGCCACTGGGGCGGCTGAAGACCGGGACTCCGCCCCGGCTGGATCGCCGCACGATCGACTGGGACGGGCTCGCGCCCGATCCCGGCGATGCCGAGCCGGAGCCGTTCAGCTCCATGACGGGGGGGATCAGCAACCCGCAGATTTCCTGCCGGGTGACCTCGACCACTGCGGGAACGCACGCGATCATTAGGGCGAACCTGCATCGCTCGGCGGTCTATGGCGGGCAGATCTCGGGGCGCGGGCCGCGATACTGCCCCTCGATCGAGGACAAGGTGGTGCGGTTCGGCACTCGGGAGCGGCACACGATCTTCCTGGAGCCGGAGGGGCTGGACGACGATACGGTCTATCCCAACGGCATCTCGACGAGCCTGCCGGAGGAAGTTCAGCGTGAGGTGCTGTGCACGATCCCAGGGCTGGAACGGGCGCGGATGATCCGGCCCGGCTATGCCGTCGAATACGACTATGTCGATCCGCTGTCGCTGCGGCCGTCGCTGGAGGTTCGGGCTCTGCCGGGGCTTTTCCTGGCGGGGCAGATCAATGGGACGACGGGGTATGAGGAGGCCGCGGCGCAGGGACTGATCGCCGGGGTTAATGCTGCCCGGGTGGCAGGCGGGGGCGCTCCGGTCGGGCTTGATCGGTCAGAGGCGTATATCGGCGTGCTGATCGATGATCTGACTACGATCGGTGTGAGCGAGCCTTATCGGATGTTTACTTCGCGCGCCGAGTTCAGGCTGACTTTACGGGCCGATAATGCGGACCTGCGGTTGACCCGGACGGGGATCGCGTGGGGGTGCGTGCGGGGTGAGCGCGCCGGGCGGTTCGCGCGGTACGAGGCAGAGGTGACGGCGGCACTGGAGCGGGCTCAGCAGGACAGCACGCATGGCGGAGGCCGATCCGACGGACGCCGCCGGACAGTGATGGAACTGCTGGCGCAGGAGAGTACGACGCAGCAGGACTTGGCGTCTCTGTTTCCGTGGATTGGCGAATTGTCGCCTCGGGTTTTCAAGCAGGTCCAGACGCAGGCGCGATACGCGGGGTATTTGCGTCGGCAGGATGCCGATATCCGGGGGTTCCGGCGGCAGGAGTCTGTGTCGCTCGATGGGGTAGTATTCGAGGCGATTGGCGGTCTGTCGGCTGAGGCGCGGGAGACGTTGGTGCGCCATCGGCCTGTTTCGCTGGGGGCGGCGGCGCGGCTGCAAGGGATGACGCCGGCTGCGTTGGCTGCGGTTGCCGCCCATGTTCGCCGGCATGAGCGGGTTAGAGAGCCTTTGTGAGGCGGCGGCGCGTTCCGCCCGGTTCCGTTCTGCAGGGGGACAATATCGCTGCCAGGGCCGCCGTACGGCCCCGTCCCTTACCGCAAGGGGACACCATCGCTGCCGTAGCCGCCGCACGGCCACCTCCCCCCGGCCTTGGTCTGCTTCGCAGCCCAAGCCCGCAAGGGGAGGGGGAGTTATATTCTTCGACGCCGAACTTTGTTTCACGTGAAGCAGAAGCACCACAGTTCGGCCTCTTCATCGCGTTGCTGCTGCGATGGAATCGCCGGATCAATCTCATCTCGCGCGCGGACGAGACGTTCGTCCGGGAGCGTCATATCGATGATTCGGCGCAGCTTGCGGCACTGATCCCGCCCGGTACCGAACGCGCCATCGATCTTGGGTCCGGCGCGGGATTCCCCGGGCTGATCCTGGCGGCCATGACCGGTATTCCATTCGACCTGATTGAGGCGGACCAGCGGAAAGCTGCGTTTCTGATGGAGGCGGGCCGCCTGCTCGCTGCCCCGGTGCGGGTTCATGCGGTCCGGGTCGAGGCGGCACGGCTGCTGCCGGCCGGCGTTGTCACCGCCCGTGCGCTGGCGCCGCTCCCGCGCCTGCTGGCGCTGGCTGCGCCGCTGCTCGCGCCGGGGGGAATATGTCTGTTCCCCAAGGGCGCAGAGGTTGAATCCGAATTGACGCTCGCCGCCGCGCAATGGCACATGCGTGTGGATCGCATCCCGAGTCGCACCGACCCGAGGGCCGCGATCCTCCGCATCACCGAGCTCCAGAGTGCCCCAAACTCCGCCTGACGCCCCTCCCCCATCCGTCAGGCCGCCGCGGATCCTCGCCGTCGCGAACCAGAAAGGCGGCGTCGGCAAGACAACCACCGCGGTCAATCTTGCCACAGCCCTGGCTGCCGCCGGCGAATCCGTGTTGCTGATCGATCTCGACCCGCAGGGGAATGCCTCGACGGGGCTTGGTATTGCGCGTGAGGACCGGACGCTGGGCGCCTACTGCGTGCTTGTCCTGCATGCGCCGCCCGACGATGCGGAGCGGGCGAGCGGGATTCCCAATCTCGCCGTGATCCCCGCGGAGCCGGACCTGGTCGGTGCCGAGATCGAACTGGTGGCGCTGGACCGCCGTGAATATCGCCTGCGAGATGCGTTGGCGGGGTACCGAAACGGGGATGCGCGGCATAGCTTTGTGCTGATCGACTGCCCGCCCAGCCTTGGCCTGCTGACGGTCAACGCCCTGGTCGCCGCCGACGCCGTGCTGGTGCCGTTGCAATGCGAGTTTTACGCGCTGGAGGGGATCAGTGGACTGATCCGTACCATCGACACCGTTCGCCGCGGCTTCAACCCTGCTCTCCGGCTGCAAGGGATTGTGCTGACAATGTTCGACAAGAGGAACAGCCTGTCGGAACTGGTTGCGACCGACGCTCGCGGCTTCTTCGGCCAGGCGGTGTATGAGACGACGATCCCGCGCAACATCCGGGTGACCGAGGCGCCCAGCCACGGCAAGCCCGTGCTGCTCTACGATTTCCGCTCTCCCGGTGCACAGGCCTATGTGCGGCTCGCCGGCGAGTTGCTGCGGCGGGAACGCCCTTTCCCGGCGGGGTCCGCGCCATGAGCCTTCAGGCCAGTCCTCGCCTGGGTCGCGGCCTTGCCGCGTTGCTTGGGGATGCTGCTCGGCCGTCCGAGCCTGGCGCTGCCGGCGTCCGTCAGATCCCGATCGATCTGCTGGAGCCGGGGCCGTTTCAGCCTCGGGGAGCGATGGACCAGACGGCGCTTGCCGAGCTGGCCGATTCGATCCGCAGCCGCGGCATCCTGCAACCGCTGCTCGTGCGGCCGCACCCTGAGGCGGATGGCCGGTTCCAGATCATCGCCGGGGAACGGCGATGGCGGGCGGCGGCGATCGCGGGGCTGCACGAAGCGCCGGCGCTCGTGCGCACACTGCCGGACAATGAGGCGATGGCGGCCGCGCTGGTGGAGAACCTCCAACGGCAGGATCTGAACCCGATCGAAGAGGCGGAAGGGTACAATCGCTTGCTGGAGGAATTCCGGATGACGCAAGCAGCGTTGTCGGAAGCCATTGGGAAGTCTCGGGCGCATGTCACCAACACGCTGCGGCTACTGAACCTGCCCGGGCCGGTGCAGGATGCGGTGCGGTCCGGTGCAGTCTCCGCCGGACATGCGCGGGCGCTGCTTGCCCATCCGGAGCCGGAGGCCGCTTTGGGCGCGGTGCTGGCGCGCGGCTTGTCGGTGCGCCAGACAGAGGCGATGGCGGCACGCAAGCCGCGTGCGGAGGAGGCGCCGGGGGGGAAGGATCCGAACATCGAAGCGCTGGAGCGCGAGCTTACGTCGGAGCTTGGGCTGCGGGTGGAGATCGTTGCGAGCGGGGGCGGCGGGGCTGTCCGGATCCACTATCAGGACCTGGATCAGCTCGACGCGCTTTTGGCCCGGCTGCGGACGGGGTTACAGACGGTTGGAGCGCGTTGAGTCTCGCGGGTGAGGGCGTAACGGTCGCCAGTCCCTCACCCGCTGCGCTCCGCGCAGCGACCTCTCCCGCAAGCGGGAGAGGTGAATAAGTTCCAACGGCATGTTTGTTGGTCATATTTGTAACTAACTTGACTACGAGGCGTAATCCGGCTCCTCCTTGTCGAGCACGCGGCGCCAGGCATCGAGGAACATGCGCGAATCGTTGCGGGCGCCGCGTGGACCGGTGTAGCGCTGTCGATACTGGTCGGGAATGCGGCGCAGCTTCCTGCCGGTCATTTGCGCGGTCATCTGGTACATGCAGGTTCGCTCGGCGCTGTAGAGTTCGTCGAAGGCTTCTTCGACAGTGGGGCCGACCACGGTCACGCCATGCCCGCCCATAACCATGATTGTCTTGTCGCCGAGCAGCGACGCGATCCGGTCGCCTTCCTCGTTGTCGTGGACGGGCTGGCCGCCCCAGTTGTCAACCACGACGCGATCGTTGAGGAACAGGTTGTTGCCGTGCGCCAGCTCGAATTCCGGGTCCTCGAGCATCGAAAGAGCCGTCAGGTACTGGGGATGGACGTGCAGGACACAGGTGGCGTTTGGATTCATGAGGTGGATGCGTGTGTGGATGTGGAAGGCGACCTTGCGCAGCTCTCCCTTGCCGCGCACCACATGGCCGTCGAGATCGCACACGATCAACGAGCTTGCGGTCAGCTCCTGGAACATGTAGCCGCGGGGGTTGATCAGGAATAGCGGCGGATCACCCGGCCGACCCGGTGGCAGCATCAGCGAGTTGTGGTTGCCGATCTGCTCGTTCCAGCCGAGCCGCGCCGAAGCGCGAAAGACCGCCGCCATGTCGCAGCGCAAACGCCATTCTTCCTGTTCTGCTTCCGTGTTGGTCAGGGCTTGGACGATCGCGGCCATCTGTTTCTTCCCACATTTCGAATAGTCGAACTATACGACCGCGAAGGGAGCACGCCAAGGGTGGGGGCGCCGGCTTCGTTTCGTCATGCATGCATGCGGGCATTCATAGAAGGCACCGGGGCTTTCGCCGTTGCGTGGTGGGTTCCTGCTTGCACAGCGGTAAGAGCCTCGCATCCGGCACCCTCACCCGCCGCGCGTTGCGCGGCGACCTCTCCCGCAGAGCGGGAGAGGTGGATGTGTCCACCCTCTTGGTTACGTTTGCTCTTATTTGCAGATCACTCCTGGCGGAACTCGCCGGACTTGCCGCCGGCTTTGTGGACTACGCGGATCGCCTCGATCCGCATGGCGCGATCGGCCGATTTGCACATGTCGTACACCGTCAGCGCGGCGACCGAAACCGCGGTCAGTGCCTCCATCTCGACGCCGGTCTGCGCGGTGGTGCGAACGGTCGCCTCGATCTCCACCGCGGGACCGGCCGCGTCGGGGGCGAGATCGATACTGATCGCGGTGATCGGCAGCGGGTGACAGAGCGGGATCAACTCGGCGGTGCGCTTCGCCGCCATGATGCCGGCCAGCCGAGCCACGCCCAGCACGTCGCCCTTCCTTGCCTCGCCGCTTTGGATCAGCGCCAGAGTCTGCGGCTGCATCATCACCCGGGCGCGCGCGGTCGCGGTGCGTCCGGTCACCGGCTTGTCGGAGACATCGACCATCGCGGCATTGCCGGCGGTGTCGAAATGAGAGAGCCGCCCGCTCATGGTGTGCGCGGCCAGGTGGGGCCGTCGCCCAGAAGCTCCCGCACCGCGGCGGAGACATCCGGCTGGCGCATCAGGCCTTCGCCCACCAGGAAGCACAACGAGCCGGCGGCGGCGAGGCGCTGCAGGTCGGCGTTGTTGCGGATGCCGCTCTCGACGATCAGGAAGCGGTCGGGCGGCACTAGTGGCGCCAGGTCCTCGGTGACTGCCAGGTCCGTGCGCAGCGTCTTGAGGTTGCGGTTGTTGATGCCGATGAGCTGGGTCTGCAGCCCGAGCGCGCGTTCCAGTTCGCGCCGGTCGTGCACCTCGGCGAGCACGTCCATGTCGAGCGAGCGGGCTGCGTCTTCGAGCTCGCGCGCCTGCTCGTCCGAGAGGGCGGCCATGATCAGCAGGATGCAGTCGGCCCCGAGCGAGCGGCTTTCGAACACTTGCCAGGGATCGAGCATGAAGTCCTTGCGCAGAACCGGGAGGCTGACCGCGTTGCGGGCGGCGATGAGATCGCGGTCGTTGCCTTGGAAGTGCCGCTCGTTGGTCAGCACGGACAGGCAGGTGGCGCCGCCGTCACGATAGGCACGGGCCAGTGTCGCCGGGTCGAAATCGGCGCGGATCAGGCCACCGGAGGGCGAGGCTTTCTTGATCTCGGCGATCAGAGCGAACCGGCCGGCGCCGGTGGCATGTTTCAGCACCGCACCAAAGCCGCGTGGCCGCTCGGCCTGAGCGGCGATCCCCTGGCGCAGCTTCTCGATGCTGATGGCGGACTTGCGGTGGGCGACTTCGATCCTGGTCTCGTCGCAGATCCGCGCCAGCACGTCGGTGCCGGATGCACTTTCGACCTCGTCGGCCATTGAGCCTCCTTTCCTGCCTCGCCCGGCTCGATCACCGGGCCGGCGGCAGGGGATCGCCGGTGGCCCGGCGCAAACGTTCGAGGGCCGCCAGCGCGGCGCCGGACGCGAGCGTGCGATCGGCGACGGATGCGCCTTCACGCAGATCGCCGGCTTGGCCGGCCACGACCAATGCCGCCGCGGCGTTCAGTACTACGGTGTCGCGGTAGGCGCCGCGGGCGCCCTCCAGCACGGCCAGCAATGCGGCCGCGTTCAGCGCCGCGTCACCGCCGGCGACCGCCTCGATCGGGGCGCGGGGCAGGCCGGCATCCTCGGGACTGACGGTGAAGCAACTTGTGCCGCCTGAGCTTAGCTGAACCACCTGGCTCTCGCCAGCGACGGTCAACTCGTCGAGACCCTGGCCGTGTACGATCCAGGCGGACTCGGAGCCCAGCCGGCCGAGGGTCTCAGCCATCGGGCGGGCCCATTCGGGGGCGAACACGCCAATGAGCTGGCGGCGCACGCGAGCCGGGTTGGCCATGGGGCCGAGCAGGTTGAAGATCGTGCGGGTGCCGAGCTCGACGCGTGGGCCGGCGGCGTGGCGCATCGAGGGATGGTGCCGGGGCGCGAACAGGAAAGCGCAACCGGCGGCGCGGAGGACCTCGGGCAGCCGGTCGAGCGGAACGTCGATGTTGACGCCGAGTTGGGCCAGGACGTCGGCGCCGCCGGTGCGGGACGATAGCGCGCGGTTACCGTGCTTGGCGACGGGCACGCCGCTGCCGGCCAGCACGAAAGTGACCGCGGTGGAGACGTTCAGCGTGCCGGCATTGTCGCCGCCGGTGCCGCAGACATCGATCGCGCCGTCCGGGGCGGCCACCGCTGTCATGCGCGCGCGGAGGGCGCGCACGGCACCGGTCAGCTCGGCGACGGTCTCGCCGCGGACCCGCATGGCCATGAGAAGGGCGCCGATCTGGGCGGGCGTCGCCTCGCCGGACATGATGATGTCGAAGGCGTGCTCGGCTTCGTCCTCGGTCAGCGTGGCGCCGGAGGCGAGCCGGGCGAGGAGGGGTTTGAGCGTGGTGGACACAAAAGCCGGGGCTTAGGCGGCGCGAGCAGGGGCGCTGCTGCCGCCGGCGATGGCGAGGAAATTGGCGAGGATTTCGTGGCCGGCCTCGCTGGCGATGCTTTCGGGGTGGAATTGCACGCCAAAGATCGGCAGGGCGCGGTGGCGGAGAGCCATCAGCAGCCCGTCCTCGGTCCAGGCGGTGGGGACCAGAGCCTCGGGCAGGGTGGCGCGATCGACGATCAGGCTGTGGTAGCGCGTGGCGGAGAAGGGCGAGGGAACGCCGGCCAGGATGTCGGTGCCGGCGTGGAAGATGCGGCTGACCTTGCCGTGCATCGGGGCCGGGGCACGCACCACGCGGGCGGCGAAGGCCTGGCCGATCGCCTGGTGGCCGAGGCAGACGCCGAGTATGGGGACCTTGCCGGCCGCGGCGGCGACCAGATCGAGGCAGATGCCGGCCTCGTCCGGCGTGCAGGGGCCGGGTGACAGGACAAGGGCTTCGGGCGCGCGGGCGAGGACTGCTTCGACGGTGATGGCGTCGTTGCGGAAGACCTCGCAACGGGCGCCAATGTCGCCCAGGAAGTGCACCAGATTGAAGGTAAAGCTGTCGTAGTTGTCGATGACCAGGATCATGGTGCGCGATCCTTTGCCGGAGCGTGGCGGCGCGTCAACTGTTTGCGGGGAGTGTGCCACTGAGGGGCGCCGCAAGAGTTCAAGGGGCTCGCGGCGTTACTCCTGCCGCTAAAGGCTGGCACACGGCCAATGAGGGGTACCGCCCGGCTGGACCACAGTGACCCCCTGGCGACGCACGAGGCTCGCACCCGGCCGTAGTTCAGGCTATGAATAAACAACCCTTGGGAGCAAGTGATGAGAGCGCTTGACCGGATTACTCAGCAACCAGAGGTCATGGGGGGCAAAGCCTGCATCCGTGGCTTGCGCGTGACGGTCGGTATGATCGTCGGCCAGATCGGCGCGGGTCACAGCGTAGAAGACGTCCTCGCCCATTATCCCTATCTTGAGCGTGAGGACATCCTGCAAGCACTGCACTACGCCGCATGGCGGGCGGAAGAGCGCGAGGTTGCGCTTCCCGACGCATAAAGTTGCTGGTGGATATGAACCTCTCGCCGCGCTGGGTCACCGTTCTGACCGCGGCGGGGTTCGAGGCGGCGCACTGGTCCACACTCGGGTCATACGATGCGCCTGACGCGGAAATCATGGCCTTCGCCAAAGCAAACGGTTATGTCGTGCTCATACACGACCTCGACTTTGGTGCTATTTTGGCAGCCACGGACGGCGAGAAACCGAGTGTCATACCAGGAGCCCGAAAGAGTGACGCTCTACCGCCGTCGCCAGCGTGCTGGAACTGGCCGGAGATGGCCGGCACAAGGCCGGCCATGACGTTGGGGGCCGCGAGTGCCGGAGACTCGACCGTTCGGGCGCCTCGTATTGGGCCTGGTGCTATCAGCAAGCTTCTTGTCGCTGCTTTGCAGGGAAATAGAGAGCGGGACGTTCAGGCAGGTGCCGGCCACCCGCGTTGTTGGTACGCGCCATCCCAGAATAGCCATTCGTACTGGCTGGATCGGATAAACGCGCTCAGCATCCTGGTCTGTGTGGTGTTCGTGGCCGCAGCCGCTGCACGATCCGTGATCGCGGTAACTTGTCGCACTGCCTCGCCGAATGATTCATCGGCGTACGTTTCTATCCAGGCGCGGTAGGGGTTCTGCGGCTCGGTTCGCCTGGCAATCGCGCCTCCGACATCCCAATAGATCCAGAAGCACGGCAGCAACGCGGCAACCAGGACCTCCCACGGATCGTGATACGCCGTCGCGACCAGGAAGCTGGTATAGGCAAGGCAGTCCGGCGACGGCTCTGCGGAGGCAATCTGCTCTGGGGCGACGCCGAACTCGGCGAGGTAGCGCTCGTGTAGAGCTTGCTCGACAGACACAGCGTCCAGAGCCGACTGCACGAAGGCGCGGAGGGTCGGGCCATCGGGTGCCTTTGCTCCGGCGATCGCCAACGTCCGGGAATATTGCCCAAGGTAGATGGCATCCTGGATGATGTAGCCGCGGAAGCGTTCAGGAGCGAGTTTGCCGGCAGCAAGCTCGGTATTGAACGGCAGTTCGTGGATGGCCTTGCGCAACCCTGTCGTGCGTTGCCACGCGAGTTCGGAAAACAAGTTCATTCGGCCTCCTCCGGCGTACGCATCGATTCCCTAGTAATTATGTGGAGCCGGGCCCGTTTTGCCGCGGAAGACGCTGTAGCTGACCACGGTATAGACCAGCATCAGCGGAAAGACGAAAAGCCCCTCGCCCCAGAACATGAAAGCCAGGCTGGAATGAGGTGCCGCGGCCTCGTCGATGGTGATGGAGAACGGGATCATGTAGGGCCAGAATGAGATCGCGAGCGTGCAGAAAGCGGCAACGAAAATGAGTGCCATCATGTAGTACGGCACTTCGTCACGGCGGCGGCGAACGCTATCGGCCAGCACGATCGTTGCAACGGCACCAATCACCGGGAAGACGAAGAGGTAGGGGCGATCGAGCCATCGGGTCAGGACCTGAAGATGCTCGACGAGGGCCACGACGAAGACGAGGACGAGAAAGGCGAGCAGACCGATCGACAGGTAGGGGATCAGGCGATAAGCGAACTCCCGCATCGGACCTTCGCACTTCCTTACGAGCCAGCCGGCGCCGAGAAGCGCGTAACCAAGGCACAGCCCGACCCCGCACAAGACCGCAAAGGGGCTGAGCCAACCCAATGCGCCGCCGCTATACAGGCCGTCACGGATCGGCAGCCCCTCCACCAGCGCGCCGACGGTCAGGCCTTGAATGAACGACGCGGCGAACGACCCTCCGGCAAAGCTGAGGTCCCAGATCCAACGGAATTGTTGGGTCTTGTATCGGAACTCGAATGCTACGCCGCGCAGGATCAGCCCTGCCAGCATGAGCAGGAGCGGAAGGTAGAATGCGGAGAGCAGCGTGGCATAAACCGGTGGGAACGCACCCCAGAGGATGACGCCGGCGACGACGAGCCATGTCTCGTTGCCATCCCACAGCGGCGCGACGGCGCCCTGCATCATGCCGCGGTGCGTCTCGTCCCGCGTCAGGGCGAACAGCATCCCGACGCCGAGATCAAAGCCGTCGAGCAGCACGTAGAGGAGCAGGCTGATCGCCAGGACGGCTACCCAGAACGAGACCATCGCTATTCTCCCGCGGTGGCGTGGTGCGCCGTGTGGGACTTGTCGACGACCGACAGCGGACGGTTGGGGTGTGCGGCGATCGGAGGTTCAACCAGGTCACCGACAGGTCCGATACGCAGCAGCCGATAGATGTACAAGGTTCCGAAGGAGAAGATGAAGCTGTAAACGAGGCAGAAGACCACCAGCGAGATGAGCGCTTCGTGTGCTGTCAGGAACGGCGTCATCGCATCGGCGGTCCTCAGGACGCCATAGACCGTCCAGGGCTGCCGCCCGACTTCGGCGGTGAACCAACCGGTCAACGTTGCGATAAAGGGCAGAGGAAAGCTGAAGAACGTTAGCCAGAGCAGCAGGCGGTTCTGCTCCAGCCGGCGCTTGACGTTCAGGTAGGAGTCGATCCACGCAAGGGCGAGCATGGCAATTCCGCAACCGACCATAATCCGGAAAGCAAAGAAGGGGATGAGAACCGGCGGCCAGTCGTTCTGCGGGATGCTGTCCAGCCCGACTTCCGGAGCATCAAGGCTGTCAGAGTCGATCAGGCTGCCCAAAGGCGCGGGCAAAGTGATCGCGAAGAGATTGCGCCGCTGCGCTACGTCCGGCCAGGCGAGCAGGACTTCCGAGGCGGGCTTTTCATCGTGCCATCGCGCCTCGATGGCGGCCATCTTCGAGGGCTGATAGTGAACGACGTATTCACCGTTGAAATGCCCAAAGACAAGCTGAATGGGGACCAGCACGGCGGCGAGGGACATCCCCATGCGGAGCATGATTCGCGCCTCGGCATGAAATTCTCCGCGCAGCAGGTACCATGCCCCGCTGGCGGCGACACAGAAAGCACCGGTAATGTACGAGGCAAGAAGCATATGGGGGAATCGTACCCACAGTACCAGATTGAAGAGGATCTTGGCCCAGTCGTTGGGTACGGCCACGCCATGGTCCATGACGTAGCCGACCGGGACCTGCATCCAGGTGTTGTTCGCCAAAATCCAGAACGCCGATAGCGTGGTACCCAGCGCAACCATGGCGGTTGAGAACAGGTAAAACCACGGTGGAACGCGAGAGCGACCAAAGAGGAGGATGCCGAAGAAGCTCGCTTCCAGGAAGAAGGCGGTAAAGGTCTCGTACGAAAGCAGTACCCCCTGGATCGGACCCGCCATCCGAGCCATCACTTCCCAGTTCGTACCGAACTGGAAGGCCATCACAATCCCCGACACGACACCCATTCCGAACGCCACGCCGAAGATCTTGAGCCAGAATTCGAACACCAAGCGGTAGGCCGGACGGTCGGTAGCAAGATGCAAGGCCTCGAGAACGGTCAGCCACGCGGCCAACCCAATCGTGAAGGACGGGAAGATGATGTGGAACGAGATGGTAAACGCAAACTGGAGTCGCGACAGTATAAGTGCTGTGGCGTCCATCGCACGTTTCCCCTCGCTAGCGCCACAGAGCCGATTTGGCTAAGTCGATAAGTTCATCGCCGCGACCGCTCATGACGGCTTTCACCATGTAAAGTGTGAAGCCTTTCGCCATCTCGATAGTTATCGCCGGGGGCATTGCCAACTCGGTGCGGTTGACGACCGCGTCGATCAGCACCGGGCCGTTGTGCGCCAGCGCGGTGGCGATCCCGTCCTTGACATCGGCCGGGTCTTCCAGCCGGACTCCTTTGATGCCCGCGGCTTCGGCCATGGCAGCGAAGTTCGGGTTCTTGAAGTCGGTCCCGAAGGCCAGGAACCCGGTCGACTTCTGTTCGAGCTCGATGAAGCCCAACGCCCCGTTGTTGAAGACGACGACCTTCACCGGCAGCCCGAGCTGCACGAGGCTCAGGAAATCGCCCATCAGCATGGTGAAGCCGCCGTCGCCGGAGAGCGAGATCACCTGTCGGCCGGGGAACGCCGCCTGCGCCCCGATCGCCTGGGCCATCGCATTGGCCATCGAGCCGTGCCAGAACGAGCCGAGCAACCGGCGCTTGCCGTTCATCGCCAGATAGCGCGCCGCCCACACTGTCGGCAGGCCGACATCGCAGGTGAACACCGCGTTGTCCGCGGCGTGGTCGCTGATTGCCTTGGCTATTTGCTGGGGATGGATCGGCCGACGGCCTGGGGTGCCGACGGCCAGCTCATCCAATTGCCTGCGTGTCCTGACATAATGTTGCTGCGCCTGCGTCAGGTGGCTATCGTCGCGCTTCTGGTCGAGCAGCGGCAGCAGAGCCCGCAGCGTCGTTTTGACGTCACCGACAACGCCGAGATCCACCGGCGCTCGGCGCCCGATCTGCTCGGCGCGCAGGTCTACCTGCGCGATGCGAACACCGGACCCCTGAGGATAGAATTGCCGGTAGGGAAAGTCGGTCCCAAGCATCAGCAGGACGTCGCAATCGAGCATGGCGTAATAGCCGGATGAGAAACCGATCAGGCCGGTCATGCCGACATCGTAGGGGTTCTCCCACTCGACGTGCTCCTTGCCGCGCAAGGCGTGGACCATCGGCGCCTTGAGGCGCTCGCCAATCGCCAAGAGCTCGGTGTGGGCATCCGCGCAGCCCGATCCGCAGAGCAACGTCACTCGGACGCCGCGGTTCAGCAGCGCCGCCAGTCTGTCGAGTTCTTCCGGCGCGGGCGTGACGATAGGTGTTGGCGGCAGAAGGCCCGCCGGTTTCGGGGCTGGGGCATTCGACGCCGTTTGCAGCGCGACGTCGCCGGGGATTACGACGACGGATACGCCACGCCTGCCGACTGCTTCGCGGATCGCGACTTCGAGAACGCGCGGCATCTGGTTGGCGCCGGAGACCAGTTCGCAATAGTGGCTGCACTCGCGGAACAGGTCCTGCGGATGGGTTTCCTGGAAATAGCTGGCGCCGATTTCCGCCGAAGGGATCTGCGCCGCGATCCCCAGCACGGGGACGCGCGAGCGATGGCAATCGAAGAGGCCGTTGATAAGATGAAGATTGCCGGGCCCGCAGCTTCCGGCGCAGACCGCGAGCGCGCCCGTAAGATGTGCCTCGGCCCCTGCCGCGAAGGCCGCGGCCTCTTCGTGGCGGACGTGCAGCCACTCGATCTTGCCTTGCCGGCGGATCGAATCGGTCAGACCGTTCAGGCTGTCGCCGACGATGCCGTAGATCCGCGTGACGCCAGCCGCTGCCAGTGTCTCTGCGAATTGGTCTGCGACGGTTGTCATCGTCCTGCCTCCTGTCGGTGCATTTTTCTGATGGCCAGAGGACCGTTCACCGGCATGGTCTGGCCGGTGCGTTCGTCATCGTCTCCTTATTGCTGTATTGAAGCGATGTGGCGGGAACAGCCCCGACTTGCGTGGAGCCCGCATCGAGTCTATTAGATAGGCCGGTTGTCGTTGTGTCAATACAGGTGAGAACGGCAGCATCGTGGTTTATCTCGCCTACGGGAGACCGCGGCCGAAGTGCGGTCCCCGAAGGGTCGGATCGTTACGTAAGATGCGAAGCAAGGGGCGTCGGAACCATCGACATTGACGGTCACCGACTGCCTATCAACCTGCTAAGGCATAGGGGGTCGGCCGTTTCGCCCGATGCAGCTAAGGTCCCCCTGTGAATGTCCTTCCCCGACCCCATAATTACCGGGCGGGCGGCAACAGGAGTTCATGATGCCTTTCCACCGCGGCGGCCGGTTCGTTCCAAAACATAGGAGCTAGCTCGATGCCATTGCCAGGCGGCCCGATCACCGGACCCGCGACCACGCAGCATAAATCGGCGGAGTCTGCCACCGAGCGTATCGGTATCGTCGGCTTAGGCCATATGGGCCACGCTTTTGCGGCCAACCTTATTGAGGATGGGCACAACGTACTGGTCCATGATCGTGATCCGGGGCGCGTCGCGGATCTCGTGCGCATTGGCGCTCACGCGGCCGCAGAGCTCAACGACCTTGCGAATTGTGATACTGTCCTGACCTCTCTACCGGACGACGATGCGCTGGCCGCGGTCGCGCTCCCACCTCACGGTTTGGCGAACATTCTGGCTGCCAAATCGGTCCACGTTTCCATGAGCACTGTCAGCCCGGATTTGTCCCGGCGGCTCACCGAGGAGCACGCCCGCCACGGTCAGGACTACGTCGCTGCGCCGGTGCTCGGGAACCCCGACTTCGCCGCGGCACGCAAGCTTTTTGTGCTGGTTGCCGGCGCACCCTCGGCGGTCGAGAAGGTTCGTCCGCTCCTTGAGCGCCTCGGCCAGCGGATGTTCGTGATCGGCCAAGATGCCGCATTGGCGAACCTGTTCAAGCTCGCGGCCAATGTGCTCACCGCGACAACGCTGGAGTGCATGGGTGAGGTGCTTGCGCTGTTGCGCAAAGGCGGGATCGACAGCGATCTCGGGTTCGACGTTCTGACAAATTCGCTGTTCGATTCGCGCGTCCACAAAAACTACGGCGCGAAGATCGTTGGTGCGCGCTACAGCCCGCCGGGGATGGCTGTTCCGCTCGCCATCAAGGATCTACGCCTTGCTTTGGCCGAGGCCGAGCGCACCGCCGTGCCGATGCCCGCCGCAAGCCTGGTCCACGACCGACTTGTAGCGATGACGGCGCGAGGCTGGACCGATCTCGACTGGTCGGCGCTCGGTTTGCTCGCTGCCGTTGATGCCGGACTCGACGATCACCGCTGAGGCTGAAAGCCCGGGAGAGCCATGACCAAGAGTTTCATCCCATCTCGCCGCAACCTCCTCGCCGCTACGGCTGCAGGCAGCCTTGCCGCCGTAGCGGCCTCCGCGCGTGCGGCATCCTTCGGCAACCCGGATGAGCCGCCGCAGGGTGCCATCAACACGCAGGGCAACGCCGCAAGCGTGAGCGATCCGGGCCCCAACAATCCAGCGCTGACGAACCAGTTTCCCGGTGCCTTCACGCCCCCTGCAACCGATGTCGGCGACATGCCGCTGTTCTGGGCCTCGTTCAACAATGCGCCGCGGCGCATCCAGAACGGCGGGTGGGCGCGCCAGGTCACCCAATACGACTTCCAGATCTCCACCGAGATCGCCGGCGTCAATATGCGGCTCACGCGTGGGGGAATCCGCGAGCTGCATTGGCATCTTGCCGCCGAGTGGGCCTATGTGAGCTATGGCTCGTGCCGCATAACGACGATCGACGAGTTCGGCCGCGCCAATGTGGAGGACGTGCACGAAGGCGGACTTTGGTACTTCCCGGCTGGCCTGCCGCACTCCCTGCAAGGTATCGGCGACGATGGCTGCGAGTTCATCCTTTGCTTCGACAACGGGCAGGCGTCGGAATACAACACATTGCTGGTCACCGATTGGTTCGCGCATACGCGGCCCGAGGATCTGGCGCTCAATTTCGGTGTTCCCGCCGAAACCTTCAACAAAATCCCGCTGCATGATCTCTACATCTTCCAGGGCCAGATGCCGGGACCGCTTGCGGTCGATCAGCGGCAGGCGCAGGGAGATGCTGGGGCGATGTCGGTACCTTCTACCTTTCAGCTCAATGAGGTCGCCCCGACCGAGCCGACCAAGGGCGGCTGGGTAAAGATTGCTGACAGCAGTATCTTCAAGGCATCGAAGAACATCGCGGCGGGGCTCGTCACTATTCATCCCGGTGGAATGCGGGCAATGCACTGGCATCCCAATGCGGACGAGTGGCAGTACTATGTCGCCGGTCAAGGCGAGTTGACGGTATTCAACACTGGTCCCCAGGTCGTGTCTCAGGACTTCCATCCCGGTGACATCGGTTATATCAAGAGGGCTTTCGGCCATTATATCCGCAACACTGGGAACACTGATCTCGTGTACCTGGAGGTGTTCCGGAGTCCATATTATTCTGAGGTCTCGTTATCCGATTGGCTGGCTCACACACCGCCCGCACTTGTGGCCCAGCACTTCAACATCGATCCGGCGGTGGTTGCCCAATTTCCGCGCAACAGACAACCGGTGTTGCCTGTCTGATTCCACTCTTTGCCAGGAGCTGACAATGGCCGAGCAAGACAAAACGCCGTCGCCAACCGAAGCCGCCGTGGCGGAGCCGACCGGCGGGCCGATGTTCGAACCGTACGAATCTCCTGCCGGGGGCTGGGGTGCACTGCAAGCCACGGCGAAAGTGCTGCGCGAGCAAAGCATCGTGTTGAAGGGTTCGGAGGCGCTGCTGTCAATGAACCAGCCGGACGGGTTCGACTGTCCGGGCTGTGCCTGGCCTGACCCGCGACATACAAGCTCGTTCGAATTCTGCGAGAACGGGGCCAAGGCCGTCTCCTTCGAGCTGACAAAGCGCCGTGTCACGCGTGAGTTCTTCGCCAGCCACACAGTAAGCGAACTGGACACGCACAGCGACTATTGGCTCGAGGAGCAGGGAAGGCTGACCGAGCCGATGCGCTACGACGCCGCGGCCGATCATTATGTGCCGATCGGTTGGGATGATGCCTTCGCGCTCATCGGACGGGAGCTCCGGGCACTCGCGGATCCGAACGAGGCCGAGTTTTATACCTCGGGGCGTACGTCGAACGAGGCGGCTTTCTTGTATCAGCTCTTCGTGCGGCGCTTCGGGACGAACAACTTTCCCGATTGTTCGAACATGTGCCACGAACCCACCAGCGTGGGCCTTCCGGAAAGCATCGGCATCGGCAAAGGCACGGTCTTGCTGGACGATTTCGAACATGCCGATGCGATTTTCGTGATCGGCCAGAACCCGGGCACCAACAGCCCGCGAATGATGACCGAGCTGCGCAATGCATCCCGCCGCGGCGTGCCGATCGTCGTGCTCAACCCGTTGCGGGAACGGGCGCTGGAGCGCTTCGCCGCTCCGCAAGACCCGATCGAGATGGTGACCTTCAGTTCCACTCGCATCGCCAGCGAGTACTGCCAGGTGCGCGTGGGCGGCGACATCGCGGCGCTCAAGGGCGTTATGAAGCTCGTGCTGGAGGCGCATGAGAGGGCGATGCAGGCCGGCGGCCAGCCTAAGCTCGATCTCGATTTCATCGCGCAGCACACGCATGGGTTCGAGGAGTTCGCCGAAGACCTTCGCCGCACCAACTGGGACGACATCCTGCGCGTCTCCGGGCTGATGCGCGCGCAGATCGAGCGTATCGCGGCGATCTATCTGCAGGCGAGCGCGGTGATCGTGTGCTACGGCATGGGGATTACGCAGCATCGGACAGGCTCGGCGAACGTTCAGCAGCTCGCCAACCTGCTGTTGCTCCGCGGGCACTTCGGCAGGCCCGGGGCGGGCATATGCCCGGTCCGCGGGCACTCCAACGTCCAGGGCGACCGTACCATGGGTATCGACGAGAAGCCCAGTGCGGGACTGCTGAACCAGATCAAGACGGTGTTCGGGTTCGATCCGCCGCAGGCACACGGCCACGCCGTCACTGATGCGGTGCAGGCGATAATCGACGGACGAGCCAAGGTGTTCTTCGGAATGGGGGGAAACTTCGTCGCGGCCGTGCCGGACCGGCCGCTGATCGAGGCCGCGATGCGTCGGCTACGGCTTACCGTCGGGATCAACACCAAGCTGAATCGCAGTCATATCGTGCATGGCGAACAGGCGCTGATCCTGCCCTCCCTCGCGCGGAGCGACATCGACACCCAGCGCACCGGGCGGCAATCTGTCACGGTGGAAGACAGCATGGCGATGGTGCATGCTTCGACTGGTCTCGTCGCACCGCCAAGCGGCGACCTGAAATCCGAGGTCGCAATCCTTTGCGGCGTGGCACGGGCAACTCTGCCTGACGGCGGTGGGATAGATTGGACTGCTTTTGAGGACGACTATAATCTCATTCGTGATAAGATTGAAGCGGTATTCCCATTGCTGTTCCGTGATTTCAATCAACGGGTACGGCAGCCGGGCGGATTCCATCTTACCATCCCGCCGCGTGACCGCGTTTGGAATACTTCGACAGGGCGCGCCAATTTCATCACTTTCGAGGGCGTCAGCGAGGATCTACCGGTGAATGTGGATGCTATGCTCCGGCTCGCAACAATTAGAAGCCATGACCAGTACAACACCACGATTTATAGCCTGAACGATCGGTACCGCGGCGTGTTCGACGGTCGGATGGTGGTGTTCATGAATGCGGACGACATGGCCGAGCGGGGGATTGCGCCGGACACGCAGGTCGAAATCGAGTCGCTTGCCTCTGACGAGCGGAAGCGTCTGGTAGGCGGGTTCAAGGCGCGGCCCTACAACATCCCACGTGGCTCGATCGCTGCCTATTACCCGGAAACCAATCCGCTTCTGCCGCTGTCGCATCGCGACTTGAAGAGCAAGACCCCGGCGGCCAAGTCGATCCCGGTGTTGGTCCGGCCGCAGAGCGAGGCGGTTGAAGTGGCCAGGTAATGGTCCAGCGTCGTCACGGGTGGGCCTTGTGCCAGCCATCTCGTGCCGGTTGGCGCCGAGGTGCCACAACGGGCATGAGATGGCCGGCACAAGGCCGGCCATGACGATAGTTGAGGCCGGCCGTGGCCAATAGGGGGGCCGGCCGCGGCGATAGATGCCGGCCATTGTGCGCAGATGCGCGGCTTTCAGTCGTGATGGAACACGAGCGTCCGAAGCTCGATGCTCTCGCGCGGCAGCTTGTCGGCCGGCGCGGTCGGGTCCTCGAACGCTGAGTGCGGCGCGAAACGAGCCCGGCCATCGCGAGCAGAGTCGAAGCACTTCAACAGCAGCGCCTCGTCCGGCATCATGTCGGAGACGTAGAACCAGCGGTGCGCCGGGTTGTGGTGCACGGCATAGATCTCGCCCTTGCGATCCCGGTAGATCAGTGCAGACGGGACCCAATCGCCGGGGGCGACGCTCCGCGCGTCGCACACCGCCAGCGGCGCATCGCGCAGCGGCCCGGTGATCGGGCGCCACACGTTGATGATCTCGTAGCGGTGCCGCAGCAACGCGTCGGCCTCGGTTCCCATCAGGTCGCGCACGCGCTGCGGCCCCGATATCTCGGTGTAGTCGTTATGCACCCGACCGACCGGCTGGCGCGGCGTGCCGGCGGTGCGATCCTCCGCCCCCCAGATCCGTCGGCGCACCGTGTGGTCGAACACCATCACGCGTGCCGCACCGGTTGCCTTCGCAACCAACTGCTCAGCTTCGGGGTAATAGGTCCGGCGAAGTTCGTCCTCATTGTAGAAGTCCCGCACGGCGCTCTGCTGGCGCACCAGCGCGAAGCCCTCGCGATCAAGCGACACCTCGGCAGTGATCGGACGCGCATCGCGGACCGCCATGCGGTGCGCCTCATAGGTCGCATTGGTGCGTGGCACGCCCGGCGGTGGATCGTATGTGTAACTATGCGGCAGTTCCGCCATGGGGGCGAGGTAGTAGAAATCGCCCTCGACGCTGCGCAACGCCGCATTGGGCTCGATCTGCGTGTCCATCAGGTCCTCCTTCCGATTCCGCTCGGCATTGCCGTGGTTGGCAATTTTGGAGTGACCCGTCGCAAATCAAGGCGCGCCCGGCGGGCTGGTGGCCGCGCCTTGCCGGACTATCCCGGCATTTTCGCGAAACGCCTCATCTCGCCGCCAAGCTGCACCCACGGCTGCGCGCTGTCACAGTAGATCTCCATCGTTGGCCTCACCCAACTCGGGTCGTCCAGCGTACCAACCGTCAGCATGACGAGGTCAGGCATGGCCTCGGCCTGCTCCATGACGGTCGAGCCGCAAATCGGGCAGAACCGGCGGAACAGCGTCTTGCCGCTGTCGCCCTTGTCATTGAATGTTGTCAAATCTCCCTGCATGGACAACGCCGTTTGCGGGATGCCGACGACGGTGCAGAATGCGCTTCCGGTTTCCTTTTGGCAATTCCTGCAATGGCAAACTCCGACAAAGGCGGGCTCCCCGTCTGCGCTGTAACGCACCTTGCCGCACAGGCAGCCACCAGTAATCTGCGCCATGTTGACCTCCCTTTTTGGCTGATTCAGCGTCGCCCGACGCTGCCATGGGGCGGTCCCAGATGCAAGCAGTTCCGCCGGTTTTGATCGGATCGCGCTCCCGCCGGTTCTCTGCTACGAACGAGACCGGTAAACTTGCCCCGGGGAGCCGCGCACATGACGACTGAGGCTCATCACAGTCTGATCGTGGACCAGTTCACGCGCCAGGCGGTGCCGTTCAGCACCGCGTCTCCTATCACCGATGAGAACGCGCTTCGCATGATCATCGCGGCTGCCCGGCCACAGCCGAACGAGACTATGCTGGATGTAGCCTGCGGCGGTGGTATCGTGGTGTGCGCCTTCGCTCCGTACGTGCTGCGTGCGACCGGCATCGACATGACCCCGGCGATGCTCGAGCGCGCGACGCGACTGGCGGGCGACAGAGCGATCGCCAACGCTGTCTTCGGCCAAGGCGACGCCCAGGCGTTACCCTATCCCGACGGTGCCTTCGATATTGTGGTGACGCGCTTTTCCATCCACCATTTCCTCGACCCGCTGGCGGTGCTGCGCGAGATGCGCCGCGTGGCCGCCCCCGGCGGTCGTGTCGTCGTCGTCGATATGTACGCCTCGGAGGACAGCGCGAAAGCGGCTGAATGGAATCGGCTCGAGAAGCTGCGCGATCCTTCGCATGTGCGGTGCCTCAGCCTGATGGAGCTGCGGGGCCTGTTCGCTGCCGCCGGTTTGAACGAGCCGGAGGCGTCGTTTTACGAGCTCGAGGACGACGTGGATAATCTGCTGGCGCGGTCGTTTCCCAACCCGGGCGACGATGCGAAGATCGTGGCGATGTTTGCCGCGTCGGCGGAGGATGATCGGCTGGGCATTCCTGTCCGGCGCGAGGGTGCCCGGCTGCGCTACGCCTATCCAGTGGCGATCCTCGTCGCTGTGGACAGCGCTCATAGTTGACCCCTGCGCTCCCTGAAGAGCTGTTCGGCTCGGGCGAGACCTTTGCGAACTTCCGTTTGCAATGGTTGGTGCGAAGCCAGCTCGGTCACTTCCGATGCCGCGCGATAGGCGCTGGCCGCCTCCCCCAGCCGATCTGTCCCCGCCCCTCGCTCGCTAAGTACTACGCTTTTCCCCAGACGCTGCTGGGGAAAAGTGGCCCCTGCGGGGCAGTCGCGCCACGTCAATGCATCGCCACTGGCCAATGTTCGCCCGGCAGCGGTTATGCTCGTCTCCGATGGATATCGGT
>Ga0335075_10001471_pt1 | contig 38767 bp, 28 predicted proteins | sample Lox_Sample_24_FD_206723 | JGI IMG/M metagenome (GOLD analysis project Ga0335075, IMG submission 206723) | Soil microbial communities from Loxahatchee National Wildlife Refuge, Florida, United States - Lox_Sample_2.4 | ecosystem: Environmental > Terrestrial > Soil > Wetlands | place: USA... | reverse complement strand
TCGTGCTGCTTCAAAATCCCGATGATCTGCTCTTCCGTATACCGGCTCTTCTTCATCTCAGCTCCCTCGCTTAGATTACGAGAGAACTCCAGCTTCAACTGGTAGAGTTTTCCGGGAGCACGTCACTCTCTCGCTATTCATATCTCCTAACTGCAGCCGCTAGTGCTGCCGCAGGACATGCAGCGGTAGCAGCTTCCGTTGCGGACCATGATGGCTCCGCAGGTCTGGCAGCTGGGGGAGTCGCCCATGTCGTACATCTCCTTCATGGCGTCGGCGGCGTGGTAGATGCCGCGATCCTGTAAATGCAGGCCGCTTTCACTCGGCTCAGGCCAGGATTGCGGGTCGGCTGGGGCCGCGCCCGGGGCGATCTCTTTTGGAGCCGCTGTTACCTCGGGAGCGATGCCGCCTTTGGGGGCGCTGGTGGTTCCCATGCCCTTGAGCGCATTGATAATCGCGGACAGTGCGCCTGATGCATGCGCAGAGGCGGCCTTTTCCGCGGGTACCGGCGCGGGTGGCTGCGCCTCGTAGGAGACGGCCAGGTCGAAGGTGGATTCCGGTGGAGGAGCCGGCGCCTCGGCCTCAAGTTTGCTTTCGACAAGAGGCTCGGGCGCCGGACTGTTGTAAGACGCAGTTGGGGAGGCTGGGGTCGGGGCAGTGGAAGACGGCAGCGCGGGAGCGGCAGCGGGTGCGGCGAAGTTTGTACTTGCGGAGCCGGTATTCGCGGAACCAGTACTTGCGGAACCGGGACTTGCGAATCCGGCAAAGAGGGAAAGCTGCTGGCCGGAGAGGAAGCGGAGCTGGAGCCAGCGGAAGATGTAATCCATGATGGATTTGGCGTAGCCGATCTGCTCGTTGCCGGTCCAGCCGGAGGGCTCGAAGCGGCTGTGCGCGAACTTTTCGCAGAGGACGCGGAGCGGGACGCCGTGCTGGAGGGCGAGCGAGATGGCGGTGGCGAAGCTGTCCATGAGGCCGGCGACGGTGGAGCCTTCCTTGGCCATGCGGATGAAGATTTCGCCGGGCTGGCCGTTGGGGTAGAGGCCGACGGTGATGTAGCCCTCGTGTCCGGAGATGCCGAATTTGTGGGTGAGGGAGGCACGCTCTTCGGGCAGACGATGGCGGACGGCGCGCGGCGGCGCGTCAGCGGGCTGGTCCTGGGCGCCGGCGAGAGCGGCGATTTCGGCGAGCGCGGAGCTGAAGATGCCGGCGGCTCCGGCGACGGAGCGCGCGGCGACCTCGATCTTCTCAGCCGGCTTGGCTTCGAGGGTCTTGAGGTCAGCGTCGGCTGCGGCGTGGCCTGAGGTGACTGCGGCGAGCACTCGGTCGGCGGCAGCGGCGAGGGCTTCGTCGACGGCCGCTCCCTGAATGGCCTTGGCCTTGTTGCCGTCGGAGACGTTGAGGGGCTGCGCGCCCTTGGAGCCGTCGCGATAGATGGCGATGGCTTTGAGTCCCTGACGCCAGCCCTCGAGGTAGGCCTCGGCGATGTCGTTGACGGAGCAGTCGTGGGGCAGGTTGACGGTTTTGGAGATGGCTCCGGAGAGGAAGGGCTGCGTGGCGGCCATCATTTTAAGGTGGCCCATGTAGTGAATGGAGCGCGTGCCCTTGGCGGGCTTGAAGGAGCAGTCGAAGACGGCGAGGTGCTCGGGCATGATGCCGGGCGCGCCCTCGATGGTTCCGGTGGCGTCGATGTAGCTGACGATGGCGTTGACCTCGGCGTTGTCGTAGCCGAGCTTGAAGAGCGCGGCAGGGACGGTGTTGTTGACGATTTTGATCATGCCGCCGCCGACGAGCTTCTTGTACTTGACGAGGGCAAGATCAGGCTCGATGCCGGTGGTGTCGCAGTCCATCATGAAGCCGATGGTGCCGGTTGGCGCGAGCACGGTGACCTGCGAGTTGCGGTAGCCGTGCTTTTCGCCGTGGGCGAGGGCCTGGTCCCAGCAGTCGCGGCTGGCGGCGAGGAGATCGTCGAACTGGGGGACGGCGAAGGTCTTGTCACCCGCGGTGCGGGACTTGCCGATGTTGTTGACCTCGGCGCGGTGCATGCGGATGACGTCAAGGAACGGCTCGCGGTTGACGTAGAAGCCGGGGCAGGCGCCACCTTCGTGGTCGACGGATGCGGTGAGCGGCGTGGCGGAGGCAAGCGCCGGGCACTTCTCAGCAATGCGCGAGGACTGGAGGTAAGCCTCGCCGCACATGATGGCGGTGAGGGTGGCGGCGAAGTCGCGTCCGGCATCAGAGTCGTAGGGCAGGCCGAAGGCCATGAGCAGCGCGCCGAGGTTGGCGTAGCCGAGGCCGAGCGGGCGATAGTCGTGCGAGTTGCGGGCGATGGACTCGGTGGGGTAGCCGGAGTTGTCGACGAGGATCTCCATGGCGGTGATCAGGACGTCGATGGCGGTGCGGTAGGCCTTGATGTCGAAGGACCCGGCGGGAGTGACGAACTTGAGCAGGTTGAAGCTGGCAAGGTTGCAGGCGGAGTTGTCGAGGAACATGTACTCCGAGCAGGGATTGGACGCGTTGATGCGGCCGGTGTTCTTGGAGGTGTGCCAGCGGTTGATGGTGGAGTCGTACTGCATGCCGGGATCGCCGCACTGCCAGGTGGCTTCGGCGATTTTGTGCATGAGGTCGCGGGCGCGGTAGGTCTTGACCGGCTTGCGGTCCTTGACGGTGTAGGTGGTGAAGTCGCCATTGCGCTCGACGGCGTGCATAAAGGTGTCCGTTACGCGGACGGAGTTGTTGGCGTTCTGGAAGAAGATGCTGGAGTAGGCTTCGGAGTCGGGGCCGGAGGAGCCGTCGTATCCCTCGCGCATGAGGGCCCAGGCCTTGGCTTCCTCCTTCATCTTGCAGTCGACAAAGTCGATGATGTCGGGGTGGTCGACGTTGAGGATGACCATCTTGGCGGCGCGACGGGTTTTGCCGCCGGACTTGATGACGCCGGCGAAGGCGTCAAAGCCGCGCATGAAGCTGAGCGGGCCGGATGCGGTGCCGCCGCCGGAGAGCTGCTCCATGGAGCCGCGCAGGCTGGACAGGTTGGTTCCGGTGCCGGAGCCCCACTTGAAGAGCATGCCCTCGGTCTTGGCGAGAGTGAGGATGGAGTCGAGCGAGTCGTCGACGGCGTTGATGAAGCAGGCGGAGCACTGCGGATTGCGGTAGCCGGTAACGGAGAACTCGATGGCGCAGGTGTGCGGGTTCCAGTGCCAGTTCTGGGCGTCGGATTCGGGCTCGAGGCGGTCGCAGCCAACGTTGAACCAGACGGGCGAGTTGAAGGCAGCCTTCTGGGTGAGGAGCAGGTGCGCGAGCTCGTCATGGAAGACGGCTGCGTCTTCGGGCGTGGCGAAGTAGCCGCCGGCGAGACCCCAGTCGCGGACGGTCTCTGCAACGCGGGCGACGAGCTGGCGGACTCCGGTCTCGCGCTCGGGCGTGCCGAGCGGGCCGTGCAGGTATTTACTGGCGACGATGTTGGTCGCGGTCATGGACCAGTCGACGGGCACCTCGACATCCTTCTGCTCGAAGATGGTTTTCCCGGAGGCATCGCTGATGAGGGCCGTCCGGCGCTCCCACTGGACCTCGTCGTAGGGCGAGACATCGGGCTTCGAGAAGAAACGGTCAAAACGCAGCGCGCCAGCGCCGGTCTTGATGGTGGTGGAGGCTGTTGTGACGGATTTTCTAGTGGCCTCGGCCATGGGTGCTCCTCCTGCAAGAGCTTTCTTTAAGTTGGGATGCCCTACGTGGGGCAGGCTCCAGTCATACAAGGCGACGAAACGACCGTACCGGCCAAGTGAAACAAAACACAGAGGCCGGATAGGGATGGTCTATTGGATGGTGTTGAGCCGTCTGACGCGGTGCAACTTGCCAATTTCCCTGGCCTGCGGCCAAAAATTTATGTGCCGCAGTTGGCAAGGTACCGCTGTTAATAGATCATGTCAAGAACTAACCACAATATCTTGTATTTTAGATGACAATAAGCAGAAAGATGATTCAAATTCAGGCATTTGCCTGTGGAGAAGTCCCGCGAGCCTCTGTTGGTACGGGTATGGGTACGGGCGTTCGGAGCAAGACGGAGACAGCGGACCGATTCAGAAAGCCGATAGGGGAAATCCAGACCTGAGCTGACAGTACGCTTGCAGGAGTGGGCAGACAAGGCGCAGGAGCGGTGCAGAATGTGTGAATGGCTGTGGAAGTGGTGGAGATCAGGGAAATCTGCATGCGACGTTGGCCAAGGTAGTTTTGCGGAGTGGGAGAAACCGGCGCTGTTTTGAGTGATGGAGACACAGGGCCGTTGCGAACTTTTGTTCGCGGCGGCCCTTTTTATCTTATTGAGAAGCGGAATGGTCGCGTAGTCTGAAACGTGGGTATGCGCAAGGTTCTTTTCTTTATCAATCCATTACGAGTTGGGTCGGAACGCAGACGCGCAAGCGTGGATGAGTGTGCAGCACTGCTGCGCGAGGACGGGTGCACGGTTGAGATGCAGGACACGCTCTCAGCGTATTCTGCCGGCGACCAGGCGCGCGACGCGGTGGCGAGTGGGTTTGACACGATCTTTGCGTGCGGCGGCGACGGGACGCTCTTCCAGATACTGCAGGGAGTGGCGGGGTCAGAGACGGCGCTGGGAGTGATTCCGTTTGGGACGGGAAATGTGGTGGCGCAGAACCTGCGGCTGCCTCGCGATCCGGTGGCGGCACTGCGCCTGCAGAGAAACGGGAACAGCAAGGCCGTTACGATTCCGCTGGGCGAGGTGCGGTGCAGAACACTGCGCGATGCCGAGGGGCGCGACGAGAGACGCTGGTATTACACAATTGCCGCCGGGCTGGGAATGCATGCGGCGCTCATGGACCTGGGTCCGAATGGCGCGGGCAAGCGCGTGTGGGGGCGTGCGGCGTATTACGCAGACGGTTTGAAACTACTGGCAGGCCGCGCGGCGGAACCGTTTGACCTGGAGATTACGCGCACGGACGGCGGGACGCGGAAACTGCGAGCGTGTGAATTGCTGGCAGTGAGAGTGGCAGAGATCAACCGCTGGCGGCCGGGCGGGGATATGTGCTCGTCACGGTTACGAATGGCTGCGGTGCCGATGACCGGACGGTTGGGGCTGACACACGCAATGTTCCACGCTTTGTTCACGGGCATGAGCGCGAATGGGACGGGGCAGGGCCGCGTACTGCCGTATCCGCAATATGAGGACGCGACGCAGATAGTATGCAAGCCGGTGGCGGACTTCGATTATGCCGCCCCGTTGCTGGTACAGGCTGACGGCGAGGTGATCGGAGTGGGTCCGGCGACGATGAAAATTGCCAAGAAGACGGTGAAGCTGATCTGGCCGAAGAAGTGATCGATCGGGCAGCGGGCCGAGGCGGATTTCCGTGAAAAGCTTGCGATTAGAACGATTGAATAGTATGGTTGGGACGCTGGAAACAGGAGGTCTGAATGCGTCGCTTTATCGTGCTGTTCACGTTGTTGTGTGTTGCTCCGGTGTGGGGCCAGCAGACATCAAACCTTTCTCCAAACTGGGAGGAGTTGACCGGGCCGGACTTCATCCAGGCCATTCATCAGGCACAGGGCGTGTGCGTGCTGCCGTTCGGGATCATGGAAAAACATGGAGCGCATCTGCCGATCGGCACGGACCTGATTGATGTGCGGTACGCAGTAGAGCAGGCGGTGAAGAAGGAGTACGCGGTGGTGTTTCCGGCGTACTACTTCGGGCAGATTGCCGAAGCGCGACAGCAGCCGGGCACGGTCGCGTATCCGAGGAAACTGCAACTGGAGCTTCTGCAGGCGACGACAGATGAGATGGGGCGCAACGGCTGCAAGAAGATCATTATTGTGAACGGGCACGGTGGCAACCTGAGTTTTCTGCCCTACTTTGCGCAGACGCAGCTGGACAAACCGCACGACTACATTGTGTATGTGTACTGGTGGTCGCATCCGATGCACGGAGGGCCGGCGATCACGGACAAGGTGGATGAGCACGCGGGACAGACCGAGACGTCGATGATGCTGATCTCGGCTCCGAACCTGGTGCATATGGATCGCGCAACTGCGGAGTCAGGCGCGGACCTGAACCGGGACCCCTTGCCAAAGGGGCGGTACACGGGCATCTGGTGGTATGCGCGGTTCCCGAACCATTATGCCGGCCAAGGCGCGCTGGCGAGCAAGGCCATGGGTGAGTGGCTGATGTCGCATTGGGTGGATGGAATTGTGAATGTGATTCGCGCGGTGAAGGCTGACCAGGAAGGCCTCAAGCTGCAGAACGAGTTCTACGAACAGTCAAAGCATCCGCTGGACACGAAGCAGTAAGGGCAGACGCTACCATATGGTCTTGACCGGGTAGCGGCGGAAGTGTGCGTCGTCGGTGAGGATGACAAGGTCTTCTTCGATTGCCTGAGCGATGAGCAGGCGGTCGAAGGGGTCACGATGGTGGAGAGGAAGGGATTCAAGGCGGATGAAGTGTACTGTGCGGATTGGGAGGATTTGCGCACCATTACTGTGCAGCGCCTGGACAACGTCCTGAATAGACGCGCCGAGCGGGATCAGCTTTCCATTCGCCATCTTGATGGTGATTTCCCACAAAGAGACCATGCTGACGATGCGGGTATGCATTCTGTCAACCAACAGCTGCTTTGCAGTTCTTGACAGCCGGTCGGGCTCGACGGTTCCCCAAATAAGGGCATGTGAATCTATCAGCACATTCATGCTGACTTCTTGCGGCGTTTAGCAGGTTTCTCCGGAAACAGCGGACTGTTATAGAACAGGTCTTCAATTTCCTTGTTGGTTTCAGGCGAGTTGAAATCGTCGCTGATCCAGATCTTGCCTTTGAGCGCGCCAAGAAGCGTGCCCGACTTCTTGCTGGACGCGGGTACCAGCCGCACGGCGGGTTTGCCGTTGCGCGCAAGGATGACCTCTTCTCCGTTCTCAGCCTGTTCAATGAGCTCGGAAAGATGGGTTTTGGCGTAATGGATGTTGACTTGCATAACCTTGAGATTAGCTAAGTCAGTTAGCTAAGTCAATGGTGCTGGAATCAGCGGGATCTCTGGCGGGATGCGAGCTGCTTTTTGCGCGCGGTGATGAGCTTTTTGCGTTCGAGGGCGGGCAGGGCGAGCGCGTCGCGAGTGCGTTTGGGGAGCTTGTTGAAGACCAGCTGGTGCGCGTGGCGGAGATGGTCTTCGAGCTCTGCTGTGCTGAAGACGCTGTAGCCTTCGATGGCGATCCAGAAGGCGCGGGCAAGATAGGGCGCAGGAAATGCGCCTTCGACTTCGAGCAGTTCGTGGTAGCGTTCGGGGCCGGCGGCGAAGGATAGGACACGTCCGTGGCTGGCGTCGAGGCTGGCGACGGCGAACATTTTGCCGCCGATGGATTTGTCTCCCACCCAGAAGACGAGGCTCTCGCCCCACTGCATGGTTTCCTCAACATGCGGAAGCGCGAGGAGGAATTTGCGGAGGGATTCGACGTTCATGACGGCACCGTGCTACTTGCGCGGGCCGGCGAAGAACTCGGTGCGCTTGCGGCCGTAGGAGAAGTAGATTATGAGGCCGATGGCAAGCCAGACAAAGAAGCGGATCCAGGTCATGATTTCGAGACCTGTCATGAGTAGTATGCAAAAGACGATGCTGAGAGCTGGGAAGATGGGTCCGCCGGGGCAGCGGAATCCGCGATGGCGGTCTGGTTCCTTGTAGCGGAGGATGAGCACGCCAGCGGAGACGAGCACGAAAGCGAAGAGCGTGCCGATATTGGAGAGGTTGGCGAGTGTGCCGATGTCGAGGAGTCCGGCAGGGATGCCGACTACGAAGCCCGCGACCCAGGTGGAGACGACTGGTGTGCGGAAACGCGGGTGAACCCGGGAGAACGCTTTGGGCAGGAGGCGATCGCGCGACATGGCGAACCAGACGCGGGCCTGGCCGATCTGGAAGACAAGCAGCGACGAGATCATGCCCAGCAGTGCGCCGATGAGGACGATGAGGCGCGTCCAGTGCAGTGTTGCGTTGGGATGCTCGTAATATATTTTCTTGAGCGAATTGACGACGGGCGCGGCATCACCCATGAGGGTGTTCCAGGGGACAAGGCCAGTGAGCACGATGGAGACACCGATATAAAGAACGGTGCAGATGATGAGCGTGGCAATGATGCCGATGGGGACATCGCGCTGCGGGTTACGGCACTCTTCAGCGGCGGTGGAGACTGAGTCAAAGCCGATGTAGGTGAAGAAGATGATGGAGCCGCCGGCGAGTACCCCCGACCATGCGTTGGGGTAGAAGGGGTGCCAATTTGTGGGGTGGATATACTCCGAGCCGATGGCGATGAACAGCAGAATGGCCACGATCTTGAGGATGACCATGATGTTGTTGGTCTCGGCCGATTCGCGGATGCCGCGCACAAGGACGACGGTGAGCAACATCACGATGAGGAAAGCAGGAACATTGAAACCGAAGTGCCAACCCGGGGTGTAGAGAACGTGTCCTTGAAAGTCCTGCAGGCCTGTGGGCAGATAGGCAGGCGAGATCCATCGCAAGGATGGGTGAATGCCGAACCAATCCATGAAGTCCACGGTGTGCTCGGCAAAGCCGACGGAGACGGCCATGTTGGAGACGGCGTATTCGAGGATGAGGTCCCAGCCGATGATCCAGGCAATGAGCTCGCCCATGGTGGCGTAGGTATAGGTGTAGGCGGAGCCGGCGATGGGGATCATGGAGGCCAGCTCGGCGTAGCAGAGTCCGGTGAAGGCGCAGACGATGGCGACGAGCACAAGAGAGACAGCCAGCGCTGGGCCTGCTCCGGGGCGCCCGGCCAGCGCAGTGTGGTGAACGATGTAGTCGAGCAGCGGGGTGTTGAGGATGGATGAGGTGTCGAAGGTTTCGCCGGCGATGGCTGTGCCGATGACGGTAAAAATGCCGGAGCCGATGACAGCGCCGATGCCGAGCGCGGTAAGCGAGACCGGACCGAGGGTTTTGCGGAGCCTGTGCTCGGGCTCTTCCGACTCGGCAATGAGCTTGTCGATAGATTTACAGCAAAATGCCTGGCGTGGCAGAGTCCGGCTCCTCAGTTTCTTTGATAAGGGGAGTGTACTTGGAATGAGACGCGACCAGCGAGGAAAAACTGCGCTGGCCGCTTTCACTTTTCGCGAGACTTAGCGCTTGCTCTGGCCGCGGGCGAGCTTTTTGACCTTCTTTTTGTTGGAGCCGCGAGGCGCGGTGCGGGGGGCCTTGGGCGCAGCCTTTTTGCGCGCGGCGCGCTTTACCTTTTTACGTTCTGCCTTGTCAGTGATCGACTTTGTGTTTGCCATTCGTATCCTTATCTATGTCTGTTTCTGAAACTGTCGTGGAGTGGGATTGCGGATTAAAGCCGCTCAAGCTGGGCGAATTTTTCCACCAGCTTTTTCACTCCGAACTTTGAAAATTGTACCGTAATCTTCGCGTCGTCCCCATCGCCCTCGCGGCGGAAGACGATGCCTTCGCCGTATTTTGGATGGCGAACGCGCTGGCCGCTCTTGATTCCGGTGGAGCCGGTGGGAGAGGGAATGTCGAGCTTTGGGCGCGATTTGGGGGCGGATGCTCCGCGTGAGGAGAAGAAGCGGGCAATGTTGTCGATGGAGTCAGGCGACCTGGCGGACCGCGCGGAGCGCGATGTGCGGGACTGCTGCTGCTGCCATGTGGACCTCTGGTCTTCGTCTTCGTAGCTGTAGTGGCGGGTGGAGCGGTCTTCCGTGTGTCCGTAGCTGGCGCCGTATGCGTCTCGATAGGAAGAGACGGAGGTGGAGCCGCCGACGGGTTCGAGCAGGTGGGCGGGGATCTCTTCGAGGAAGCGTGAGGGAAGGCTGGCCTCAGGTGAGTCGTTGCCGTAGCGGCGGCGGTAGCGGGCGCGCGTGACGATGAGGGCGTTCATGGCGCGGGTGAGCCCGACGTAGCAGAGGCGGCGCTCCTCTTCCATCTGATTGGGATCGTTGAGTGTGCGCGAGTGCGGAAAGAGGCCTTCTTCCATTCCGGCAAGGACGACATAGGGGAATTCGAGGCCCTTGGCGGAGTGGAGCGTCATGAGGGTGACGCGGGCGTCAGCGTTGTATTGGTCGGTATCGCTGACGAGCGCGGCGTGATCGAGGAATTCGGCGAGGGTTTCGCCGCGTTCTTCGGCGTCCTGCGCAGCGTTGGCGAGTTCCTTGAGGTTCTCAATGCGGGAGAAGGCTTCGGGTGTGCCTTCCTCTTCGAGCGAGCGGATGTATCCGGTGCGGTCGATGAGGAACTTGATGAGCTCGGGCAGAGTGGCGGCGTCGCCGGGCTTGCGGAAGCCGGGGATGGATTCGGACGGTTCTGGTTCGGTAGTTTGGGGCGCGGCGTGCGGGACGGGTGGTTCGTCGGTGAAGGGATTGAAGGCGGTTGCGTCGAGGGGCTGGTCGCTCTCGGATTCATTGTGGACGAGCGGGAGAGTGTGCTGCGCGGCGTCGCCGAAGGAGAAGCTGGTGTCGTCGACGCTGTCGTTGGTGACGGCCACGTCGAAGCTGGTGTCGGTTTCGGGTTCGAGGGTTTCGGATGCGATGTCGGCGGCGAGCTTGTCGGCAAAGCCGGGGGCGAGCATGGCGCGGGCGTCATCGATGATGCGCGTGAAGCCGTCGAGGGCGATGAGGGCGCGCGAAGGCAGCAGCTTTTCGCGAAGGGCGCGGCCAATTGCAGTCCAGGTGCTGGAGCCGGTTTCTAGTGCGATACGTTCGAGGGTTTCGACGGTGGTTTTGCCAATGCCGCGCGCGGGCGTGTTGATGACGCGCTGGAGGGCGATGGAGTCGTGCGGGTTCTGGACGAGCTTGAGATAGCTGAGCAGGTCCTTGATTTCGGCGCGCTCGTAGAAGGAGAAGCCGCCGACCATGGTGTACTTGATGCCATAGCGGCGCATGGCCTCCTCAATGAGGCGCGACTGCGAGTTGGTGCGATAGAGGACGGCGGCGTGCGGCGTTTCGCCCTCGCTTTCGGCGGTGCGGAGGTACTTCTGGATGGAGTCAGCGATGAAGAGGGCTTCGTTTTCGCCGTCGGGGGCCTCGTAATAGCCGATGAGCGAGCCGCCCTGGCGCGTGGTCCAGAGGGCCTTGCCCTTGCGCTGAGTGTTACGGGAGACGACGGCGGAGGCGGCTTCGAGGATGATCTGCGTGGAGCGGTAGTTCTGCTCAAGCCGGATGGTTTTCGCGCCGGGGAAGTCTTTCTCGAATTCGAGGATGTTGCGGATGTCGGCGCCCCGCCAGGAGTAGATGCTCTGATCTTCGTCGCCGACGACGCAGACGTTTTTTTCGGGGCCGGCAAGGAGCTTCATGAGCTCGTACTGCGGGCGGTTGGTGTCCTGGTACTCGTCGATGAGGAGATAGCGGTAGCGGCGGTTGTATCGCTCGCGGACTTCGGCGGAGGACTTGAGGAGGCGGACGGCTTCGAGGAGCAAGTCGTCGAAGTCGAGGGCGTTGGCCTTGCGCAGGTCCTTTTTATAGGCCTCGTATATGTGGGCGACGCGCTCGCTGGTTGGGTCGGAAGAACTGAGGTAGTACTCCTGAGGATCGATCATGTGGTTTTTGGCCCAGGAGATTTTGGAGAGCACGGTGCGCGGGGTGAGTTGTTTGTCGTCGAGGCCCATGCGGCGCATGGCGGCCTTGACGACGGCCTGCTGGTCGGCCTCGTCGTAGATGGCGAAGGTGCGCGTGAGTCCTTCGTTGTTGACGCGCAGGGCTTCTATGTCGCGGCGCAGTATGCGCACGCAGAAGGAGTGGAAGGTGGCGACAACGGGCTTGGCGAGAGTGGTGTGTCCGATGAGCTTTTCGACGCGCTCGGCCATCTCTGCGGCAGCCTTGTTGGTGAAGGTGACGGCGAGAATGGAGTCGGGCGCGACGCCGCGCTCCTGAATGAGCCAGGCGATGCGGTGCGTGATGACGCGGGTCTTGCCGGAACCGGCTCCGGCGAGGATGAGCACGGGGCCGTCGACGGCCTCGACGGCGGCGCGCTGCTGGGGATTGAGTTGGTCGAGTAAATGCTGCAATGGGGATCTCTCTTCCTATTTTAATAGCCTCTAATGGCCGATTTTTTTAATCGCCCATTAGACTGGTTCTGTGATGGCGGACAAGCAGAAGAAGTGGATTGCGGTGTTCTGCGCGTCGATGGATGGCGCGAAAGCGGAGTATCTGGCGGCGGCGCGAGAGATGGGGCAGAAGATTGCCGGGCGTGGATACGGCGTAGTGTATGGCGGCGCGACCGTGGGCGCGATGGGCGCGGTGGCCGCTGGAGCATTGAAAGCTGGGGGCGCGGTGGTGGGCGTGATTCCGGATGTGCTGATGGACCGCGAGATCGGCCACCAGAAGCTGACAGAGTTGCATGTAGTGCGGACGATGCATGAGCGCAAGGCGTTGCAGGCAGAGCGCGCAGATGCGTTTGTGGCGCTGCCGGGCGGTTATGGGACGCTGGATGAGTTTATCGAGATTGTGACGTGGGCGAAGCTGCGGATCCACGCGAAGCCGAGCGTGCTGGTGAATGTCGGCGGATTTTATGGCGGGTTACTGGAATTTCTGGACAAGTGCGTGAGCGAGGGGTTTCTGAAGCAGAAAGACCGCGACTTGACACTGGTGGCGCGCGATGTGGATGAAGCCCTGGCGATTGTAGAGCGGGAGTGGGGCGTGCGGGCGGAGGTTCCGCCGCACGACAAGAGGCTGGATGAGTTGGTGAAGTGAGAGGGTTTAGCTCGTTTTGCATTCGTCGCACTGGCAGTGGCGACGAAGGAAGTCCCAGGAGTAGATTCCGGATTTGTGGCCGTCGTTCCAGGCGAAGGTGAGGGCGTAGTTTCCGACGGGGCTGACGGAGTTGGGGCGGGGCGGCGGCTGATACATGGGCAGGAGGGTTTGTTCTTTCGGCGGCGGCTCGCCGATGGGGCGGCCGGACTGCTCGCGTTCGGCGTCGCAGGTGGCGCAGGGGCAGGCGTAGCGGAGCCAGGCGAAGCTCCAGACGCTGTGGTGACCGTCCTTCCAATCGATTTCGAGGCCAGTGCCTTCGGATTTGTGCACGTGGACCTTGACGGGCTGGCGCGCGTCGAGGGGAAGCTCGCGGTCTTCCTGTTGCTCGCGCTCAAGCTCTTCTTTGGTAACGAAACGGATGCCTTCGTGGCTCATAGACCCTTTCTATTATTGTCCCGCAGATCGGCAAGGCGCGCACTGGCGTTGACCTCAACCATTGTCCGGCATGTCTCAGGGGCTAAAGCCCCCTGTAAATTGTGGCCCTTGCGGCACGGCTGAAGCCGTGCCCTGATACAAGGCCCCGATACAAAGCCCTATTCATAAAACGCACTGGCTAGAAGATATGGCGATGGGTGAAGAAGTAAATGGCGAGCGAGAATCCGAAGACGATGATGATGGGGCGGAGGACCTTGTCACTGACGCGGCGGCTGTTGCGGGCGCCGGTGTATCCGCCGATGGCGCAGGCGATCATCATGTACCAGCAGTCGTGCCAGACGACCGCGGCGTGAATGATGAAGGTGACGCAGGCGACGAAGTTGGCGACGGTGGTGGTGACGACCTTGAGGGAGTTGATCTCGGCGATGCGTTCGACTCCGCAGAAGGCGAGGGCGGTCATGGTGAGCAGGCCGGCTCCAGCGCCGAAGTAGCCGATGTAAAAGCAGATGGCGAGCAGCGAGATGAGCAGCGGGATGAGCAGGACGTGCTCTTTGTCGTGGCGCTGTTCGTTGCGGCGTCTGACAGCTCGGGAGACGGGGCCGCTGAAGGCAAAGGCTGTGGAGCCCAAGAGAAACAAATACGGGACGAGGCGCAGGAAGGACTGCTGGCTGTTGTGCAGGAGGGTCCATGCGCCGGCGCAGCCGCCGATGGCGGCGACGGAGATGACGGGGATGACGAGGCGGAGATGGCGGCGGAGCTCCTCGCGGTATCCGGCGATGGAGGTAAACTGGCCGGGCCAGAGAGCGACGGTGGTGGTGGCGTTGGCCTGGATGGGCAGGAGTCCGCTCTTGAGCAGCGATGGAAAGGCAATGAATCCGCCGCCTCCTGCGATGGAGTTGACGAAGCCTCCGAGAAAGCCGGCGAAGGCGAGCAGGGCAAAGCGCCAGCCCGGAGAGTGCAGGAGAAGGGATGCGTGCATGCTGATTTGATCTTATGCGACGGTCCACATCCGGAAAACTAAGCGATGCGAATTTCCGGCGTGGCGGCGATGAGGGTTTGGGTGTAGGGCTCGCGCGGCGCGGTGCAGATTTGTTGGGCGTCTCCGTACTCGACCATGCGGCCGCGATGCAGGACGGCGATGTGGGTGGAGAGGTAGCGAACCATGGGCATGGAGTGGGAGATGAAGAGGTAGGTGAGGGAGAACTGGCGCTGGAGGTCGCGCAGCAGATTGGCGATTTGCGCGGCGACGCTGACGTCGAGCGAGGAGAGCGGTTCGTCGAGGACGATGAGCTCGGGCCGGAGAGCGAGCGCGCGGGCGATGTTGATGCGCTGGCGCTGGCCTCCGGAGAACTCGTGCGGGAAGCGAGGCAGGGCGGACTCGTCGAGTCCGGCAGCGCGGAGGAGCTCGGCGGCGCGGGTGCGGAGCTCGGAGCGCGGACAGGCGCGGTGGATCACGAGCGGTTCGGTGACGATATTGAAGACGCGCATGCGGGGATTGAGGGCGGCGTAGGGATCCTGGAAGACGATTTGCAGGCGGCTGCGAAGCTGGCGCATCTGGCGCGACGGAAGACCGGTGAGCGGGATGCTATCGAAGAGGACGACTCCGGCGGTGGGTGGGATGAGGCCCATGACCATGCGGGTGATGGTGGATTTGCCGGAGCCGGATTCGCCGACGAGGCCGAGAGTCTGGCCGCGCTCGAGGGCGAAGGACACGTCGTCGACTGCGGGGGCGGCGTGTCCGTAATGCTTGGAGAGGTGGCGGGCTTCGAGCAGGGGCATTAGGGATAAGGTAGCACCCGGCGTCTAGTCTGGTGCTACATGCAGGGCCTGCCAACTTGTACGGTCGAGACGGTAGCGTACTGCGTTCGGCTCGTTTTCAAGTTCGTCTCCGTGTTCATATTTCGGCTCGTCTCGGGGTTCGTCCCCAGGTTCGCTCAAGGTGAATCCACACTTTTCGAGCACGCGCACGGATCGGATCAGGTCCGGGAAGGTTTGCGCGGAGACGCGGTCAAGGTTGTTTGCGGTGAACAGATACGCGATGAACGCCTGCGTGGCTTCCGTTGCAAGGCCGCGCCGCTGCCAAGAGGGTACAAGGGCATAGCCGATTTCAGCCTCGGAGGCGGTTCGGGGGAAGCCTCCGACGGTGCCGACGAGGATTTGCGGGTCGGATCTGAACAGAAGGTAGCGGTTCCAGCCAAGCGTGAAAGGGAACTCGGCGCATTGGCGCTTCATAAAGTCGAATACATGCGGCTCGCGGTATTCGGGCGGCCATTCGCGCGGGATTTGCGCGTCGATGAGCCGCGAGAGTTCGCTGAGGTCTGATATTTCGGCGTCCATCATCGCGAACGTAATGGTCTTGAGGATGAGGCGTGGCGTGCAGATATCGGGTGTGTTCATTGGAGTGCTCCGGAGGTGGGTGCGTGGCAGGGAACACCTGTGAGCGCGATGGATTTATCGCGGTTGAGGTGCCGAAGTCAGCGTCCGGAGACAGTCATAGGCGCGTGATCAGTGTAGCGCAAGGCCTGAGTGCAATGGTTAAGTGAGCGCGGGCGTGGAGATGACAAAGGCGGCTGGATGGCCGCCCTTTGTGTTCAGAAAATGCAGATCCTTCGCTGCGACGCGCAAGGGTGCGCGTCTGCGCTCAGGATGACCCTCCCTAAGGGAGGGTCAGATGTCGAGGTTTTTGACATCGAGGGCGTTTTCCTCGATGAATTTGCGGCGTGCTTCGACGTCTTCGCCCATGAGGGTGGAGAAGATGGTTTCGGTTTCGGCGATGTCCTCAAGCTTGACTTGCAGGAGGGTGCGGCGGTCGGGGTCCATCGTGGTTTCCCAGAGCTGCTCGGCAGTCATTTCGCCGAGGCCCTTGTAGCGCTGGACCTGATATTCGCGGCGGCCCTGCTCGATGACGTATTCAAAGAGCTCGTGCGCGGTGGCCTTCTCGACCGGCTCCTGCGAGGCGCGGGTGGAGCGTTTGGGCGCGGCCTTGGCGGACTCGGCTTCGCCGGTGGTTTCGGCCTCGGACTCTTCGGGCTCGGGAGCGGCGGCGGCTTTGCCGGCGTACTCGACGAGGAAAGGCGGCTCGAGCATGTCCTTGATCTGCGCGTACTTCGCGGCCATCTGGCGGTACTCGGGCGACGAGGCAAGCGTCCAGTTGATCCAGCGCTCGGCGCCTTGCGAGTCAGTGAAGGAGAAGGACCAGGTCTGGTGCTCCTCGTCACGAACGGGAGCGGAGATGCCCTTGAACTGATACTTCTTGCGCAGGCCTTCGAGGGCGTCGTGCAGGTCTTTCAACTTCTTGGGAGCTTTATCGTTGGCGCTCTCGAAGTCGGCGCGGTGCGCGAGCTCGTGGCGGGCGAGCAGCCAGGTGACCTCCTCGTTGCGGAGGCGCTTGTCGACCTTGTCGAAGAAGGTGAGGTACTCGTTCAGGTTGCCCATGAATCTGGTAAGGGCAGCGCCGTCGATCTTTTCGGCGTTCTCGCCGTGGCGGACGATCATGCCGTCAGCGGCACGCTTGATCATGACCTTGACGAACTCGCGCTCGTCCTTGATGTACTGCTCGAACTTGCCCTTCTTGATTTTGAAGAGCGGCGGCTGGGCGATGTAGACATTGCCGCGGCGCACCAGGTCATTCATGTGGCGGAAGAAGAAGGTGAGCAGGAGGGTGCGGATGTGCGAGCCGTCGACGTCGGCGTCCGTCATGAGAATGATCTTGCCGTAACGCAGCTTGGCGGGATCGAAGTCTTCCTTGCCGATGCCGGTGCCGAGGGCGGTGATCATGGCGCGGATTTCCTCGTGGCCGAGCATCTTGTCGTACCGGGCCTTCTCAACGTTGAGGATTTTGCCCTTGAGCGGCAGGATGGCCTGGAAGCGGCGGTCGCGGCCCTGCTTGGCAGTGCCTCCCGCGGACTCGCCCTCGACGAGGTAGAGTTCGCAGCGCTCGGGATCGCGCTCGGAGCAGTCGGCAAGCTTGCCGGGCAGTCCACCGCCGTCGAGCGCGCCCTTGCGACGGGTGAGGTCGCGGGCCTTGCGTGCGGCTTCGCGCGCGCGGGCAGCCTCAATGGCCTTGTTGATGATGCGCTTGGCGACGGGCGGATTCTGCTCAAGGAACATGCCGAGCTTTTCGTTGACGAGGGCCTGGACGACTCCGGCGATGTCGGAGTTGAGCTTGCCCTTGGTCTGGCCCTCAAACTGGGGCTGCGGCAGCTTGACGCTGACGACGGCGACCAGGCCTTCACGGACGTCGTCGCCGGAGAGGTTTTCCTTGACGTCCTTGAAGAGGCCCATCTGCTGTCCGGCCCAGTTGATGGTGCGGGTGAGGGCGGTCTTGAAGCCGGAGAGGTGGGTGCCACCGTCGACGGTATTGATGTTGTTGGCGAAGCTGAAGACCGTTTCAGAGTAGCTGTCGTTGTATTGAAGGGCGATTTCGATGTCGACGTTGTCACGCACGCCTTCCATGACAATGGGCTTGTCGTGGAGGACCTGTTTGCCGCGATTGAGATGCTTGATGAATTCGGCGATGCCGCCGTTGTACTTGAACTCAGCACGCTTGGCCTCGCCGGTCTTGGGATCGGTGGTGCGCTCGTCGGTAAGGGTAATTTCAAGGCCCTTGTTGAGGAAGGCGAGCTCGCGCAGGCGCTGGGCAAGGATGTCGTAGTTGTAGTCGGTGACAGTGAAGATTGTCCTGTCGGGCAGGAAGTGAATCTTGGTGCCGCGGCGCTTGGTGGTTCCGGTCTTGCGAAGTTTGGAGACCGGGATGCCACGCTCGTAGTCCTGCTCGTAGGTGTGGTCGCGCCAGATCTCGACATCAAAGGATTCGCTGAGGGCGTTGACGCAGGAGACGCCGACGCCGTGGAGGCCACCGGAGACTTTGTAGGTGGAGGAGTCAAACTTGCCGCCGGCGTGCAGCTTGGTGAGGACGACCTGGACGGCGGGCATCTTCTCGCCGTTGTCGAGGGTCATTTCGTCGACGGGAATGCCGCGGCCGTCATCGACGACGGTGATGGAGTTGTCGATGTGGATGACGACGTCGACTTTTTTGGCGTAGCCGGCGAGGGCCTCGTCAACGGAGTTGTCCACGACCTCGTAGACGAGGTGGTGGAGGCCCATTTCTCCGGTCGAGCCGATATACATGGCAGGGCGCAGGCGGACGGCTTCGAGTCCTTCGAGGACCTTGATGCTGTCACTTGTATAGCTGCCTTTGGTTTTTCCGGTGGACGCGGATTCGGCTTGAGGAACCGCCTGGGTGGCCGTGGAATCGATCTCTGTCTGAGGCATGAAACTCCAATGAGCAGAAGCCCCGGTCACGCTCGGAGCCGGGAGCGGTTGTTCTCCAAATAAAAGCCTGAAAGTGAACGGATTTCTGCCTTTAAGCTATGCCTAATTGTACCACGGTGGAGGGGCGCCAAAAAAGCGAAAAAGCCTTGTAAATCAAGGAGAAAAGGCAGCCTGAGGGGGCTGCCTTTTCAGCGGTTTACAGGGGTTACTTCTGGGCCTGTGCGAAGCGCTTGTTGATCTCGTCCCAGTTGACGGTGTTCCACCAGACGCCGAGGTATTCGGCGCGGCGGCTCTGGTACTTGAGGTAGTAGGCGTGTTCCCATACGTCACAGCCGAGAATGGGGTATTTGCCTTGAGAAAGAGGGCTGTCCTGGTTGGCGGAAGTGATGATGGCGAGCTTGCCGCCGTCCCAGACTAGCCATCCCCAGCCGGAGCCGAACTGCTTGGCGGTGGTCTCGTTGAACTGCTTTTTGAAGGCCGCGAAGTCGCCAAAGTCCTTGCGGATCTGCTCGGCGATTTTGCCGGTGGGCTCGCCGCCGCCGCCGGGCTTCATGATGGTCCAGAACATGGAGTGGTTGACGTGGCCGCCACCGTGGTTGCGGACCGCGGTGCGGATGTCTTCCGGAATGCTGCTGAGGTTCCGGAGGAGGTCTTCGGCGGTGTGCTTGCCAAGGTCGGGATGCTTCTCAATGGCGGCATTCAGGTTGTTGACGTAGGCCGTGTGATGCTTGTCGTGATGCTCCTTCATCGTCGCAGTGTCAATGTGCGGCTCAAGCGCAGCGTAGTCGTATGGCAGAGGTGGAACTTCGTAGGCCAAAGTAGTTCTCCTTCTTTTGAGTTCGGTTTGCGGTTGTTGAGAAACCCTAGCGCCAGTCCGTGCAGTCAATGCAGGGCCTAAATTCCTTGCGCTCCTGATAATAATCGATGCGGGTAACCGGCGCAGGGGTGCATGAAGGCGGGGAGCGAAAAGGCGGCTTGCATTTCGATAGACTACGAGTTGTCGCACGCCGCGTTGGCGGGAGGCGCATCAGTCAGGTATTGAATCCGTTTTGGCGCGCAAAAAGATAACTCGCAGACAACTGCTGCGGACGGCAGGAGCTTCAGGCGCACTGGTGCTGGGCGCGCCAGCGGCCTCACTGGCGGCGAGCCTGCAGAACCAGGAACACGCCCCGCCGGTGAAGCCGGGGCAGCAGCCGACGACAGAGAGCGAGGCGGCGCAGAAATATCCCCATGGGCCGGGGGTGTTCTTCAACCGGCCACTCCAGCAGGTTTCAAAGGAAGCGGACGCACTGCTGGACGATCTTGAGGGGCGTGGCTGCGATTACTTCTATAACGAGGCGAGCCCGAGGAGCGGACTGGTGCGCGACCATGCTCCGCTGGCGGGGTCGTCACTGAGCCGGATTTCGAGCATTGCGGCGACGGGATTCGGGCTGAGCGCGCTGTGCATTGCAGCGCAGAGGAGTTATCTGCTGCGGAATTTGTGCGAGGAGCGGGTGGAGAAGACGCTGGCGTTCCTGCTGGAAGAGTGCCCGCATGAACACGGATTCCTGTATCACTTTATCGATCTGGAGAGCGGGGAGAGGCTTTTCGGAAGCGAGGTGTCGTCGATTGATACCTCGCTGCTGCTGTGCGGAGTGCTGCTGTGCCGGCAGTACTTTGCGGGGAACTCGCGGATTGAAGCGCTGGCGACGACGTTTTACCGGCGGATTGACTGGACATGGATGATGAACGGCGGGAAGGCGCTGTCCATGGGCTGGCTGCCGGATCAGGGGTTCCTGAGCCACCGCTGGGACATCTACGCCGAGCTGCTGCTGATGTATCTGATGGCGATCGGGTCGCCGACGCATCCGATTCCGGCAGCGACATGGAATGAGCTAGAGCGCCCGCTGATTGAGTATGGCGGGATCCAGTACATCAGCGGGGTGGCGCCGTTGTTTATTCACCAGTATGCGCATGCGTGGTGCGACTTTCGCAACAAGCGCGACCTGCATGCGAATTACTTTACGAATTCGATTGCGGCGACGCGGTGCCACCAACTGTGGTGCCTGGTGCTGGGGCGGAAGTTTCCCTGGATCAATCAGGACATGTGGGGGATTACCGCGTCGGATTCGCAGGACGGTTATCGCGTGTGGGGAGGGCCGCCCTCGATGGGGCCGCTGGACGGGACGCTCGTACCGTCCGCCACGGCGGGGTCGCTGCCGTTTTTGCCGCCGGAGTGCTCGCATGTGCTGCTCAGTATGAAGAATCAACTTGGCGATAAGGTATACAAACGGTATGGGTTTGTGGATTCGTTCAATATCAAAGCGAAATGGTTTGCCGGGGACGTGATTGGGATCAACCAGGGCATAAGCGTATTGATGGCCGAGAACCAGCGAACCGGGTTCGTGTGGGAGTACTTCATGAGGAACACCGAGGTTACGCACGCGATGGATGAGGTGCAGTTCCATCCGGACCCGGACGCGTGCCGGCAGGTTTTGTAACCGTACGTTGAGGCAGCGCGCGCCCGAATGTGTAACCATGCCAAGGGCAGATGAATCAGATACTAAGACATTGCCTGCTCGAAGCTTCACCCTCCAAAGAGAGAATATTCGCATGATCCAATCCAGACCAGATTACCGGTGGCTCGATCAGGACGGGAGCGCGTTTGGCGCGCCCGGATTGCTGCCACGCTGGACCTCCAGCGCAAAAGACGCGGTAGGGACGGCGTATTCGTCGTCGAGCCGCACGTGGTTTACCATCTCCCACGGAATTCTGAACGAGATTTACTACCCCACGATTGACCGGCCGCAGACGCGGGACATGGAATTCCTGATTACGGATGGCGAGACGTTCTTCCACGAGGAGAAGCGCGACCTGGACCAGGAGTTTGCCTATATTGACGCCGATGCGCTGGGCGTGCGGATCAGATGCAGCGACCGCGAAGGACGCTACCGGCTGACGAAGGAGATCATCAGCGATCCGCATTTTCCAGTGGTGCTGATCCACGTGCGGCTGGATGGCATGGAAGAGGTGCTGCGGCGGCTGAAGGTCTACGCGCTGATGGCTCCGCATGTGGATGGGGGCGGCGCAGTCAACTCAGCGCGGGTGGTGGATGTTGCGGGCAAGAAGGCGCTGGTGGCGTGGAGGGACGGATCATCGCTGGCCATGGCGGCGGATTGTGGATTCAGCCGGGCGAGTTGCGGATATGTGGGCGCAAGCGATGGATGGCAGGACCTGAAGCAGAATTTTGCGATGGACTGGCAGTTCGGAATGGCGCTGAACGGCAATGTGGCCGTAATGGGCGAGATCGAAGCCGTCGGTACGAGGGCGTTCACAATCGCCATCGGTTTTGGCGAGGGCCATCACGCGGCTCTGTCGGCGACGATGGGAGCGCTGGCGACGCCGTTCACGCAGCATCAGCGGCGCTTTATCGAGCAGTGGCACCGCGCGGCGACTCCGCATGAGCTGGCTGCGCAGTCGCAGGACGGCGGGCGTCTGCTGCAGATCAGCCATAACATCGTGCTGGCGCATGAGGACAAGACGTACGCGGGCGCATTCATCGCGTCGGCATCGATTCCGTGGGGCTACGCGAAAAGCGATGATGACCTGGGCGGATACCATCTGGTGTGGACGCGGGACATGGTGCAGAGCGCATCGGCGCTGCTGGCCTGCGGGCGGGTGGACACGGCGCGGCGCGCATTGGTGTATCTGGCGTGTACCCAGAAGACGGACGGGGGATTCTCGCAGAACTTCTGGGTAAACGGCACGCCGTACTGGACGGGGATCCAACTGGATGAGGTTGCGTTTCCGATTATTCTGGCGTGGCGGCTGTGGAAGCTGGACGGCCTGGCGAAGTTTGACGTTGTGCCCTTTGTGGAGCGCGCGGCGGCCTTTCTGGTGCGGTACGCTCCGATTACTCAGCAGGAGCGCTGGGAGGAGAACGCGGGCTATTCGCCCTCGACGCTGGCGGCGGTGATCTCCGCGCTGATTTGCGCGGCGGAGATTCTGCGCGCACATGGCTCGGACGAGGTGGCAAGATTCCTCGAAGAGCAGGCGGACTGGATTGAATCTCACCTGGAAGACTGGACGGTAACCAACGACGGCGTTCTGCATCCCGAGGTGAAGCGGTATTACATGCGGGTTCGGCCTCCGGAGTGCGGGGAGCCGTATGCGCGTGAGGGCTGCGGGCGCGAGACGATTCATATTCCCAACCGGCCGCCGGGCGCGCAAACGGAATTTGAGGCGCGGGAGATTGTCGACGCGGGTTTTCTGGAGCTGGTGCGGTACGGGGTGCGGAGAGCGGACGACCCGCTGATCGTGGACTCGCTGAAGGTGGTGGACCACGTTCTGAAGGTGGACACTCCGAAGGGCCCATGCTGGAAGCGCTATAACCACGACGGCTACGGGCAGCGTGAGGACGGCGGGCCATTCCAGGGATACGGCGAGGGCGGCGCGTGGCCGCTGCTGCTGGGCGAGCGGGCACACTATGAACTGGCTGCGGGGCATGATGTGAGCGGACTGATCGGAACGTACGAGAGGTTTGCCTCGCAGGGCGGGATGCTTCCCGAGCAGATATGGGACCGGCCGGATGAGTTCGGCCTGAGGCTGGGATGCCCGGCGGGTTCGGCCATGCCGCTGGTGTGGGCGCATGCGGAATATTTGAAATTGCTGCGCTCGGCGTTTGACGGCGAGGTGTTTGACCGCATTCCGCCGGTGGAGGAGCGCTACGCGCGGGGGCATGCACATTGCCGGATTGAGGTCTTCAAAATGCGGCGTCCGGTGTATCGGATTGAAGCGGGATATGCCTTGCGGATCATTGCGCAGAGGCATTTTCGCGTGGTGTGGACAACGGACGGCTGGAAAACGGCGAAGACGGTGGACGCGACCGCGCTGGGGTGCGTGGGGTCCTATGCGGACCTGCCGACGGACGCAGGGCAAGCGGGCCCGCTTTCGTTTACCCTTTACTGGACGGAAGAAAATCGCTGGGAGGGCCGCAACTTCGATGTGGCCCTGGAGTCACCCGACACCGATTCGGAACCAGAGCATCAGATAGAAGTGGGAGTTGGAGAGAGGTTTTTATGAGTGAACTGGATCAATTGTCCATCAATGCGCTGCGTTTTCTGGCAGTAGACGCGGTTGATAAGGCGAAGAGCGGGCATCCCGGCGCGCCGCTGGGCGATTCGCCGATTGCGTATCTGCTTTTTCACAAGTACATGCGGCATAACCCTAAGAATTCAAAGTGGCCAAATCGGGACCGCTTTGTGCTTTCGAACGGGCATGCTTCGGCATTGCTGTATGGGGCACTGCATCTTTCCGGGTACAACGTTACGATTGACGACCTGAAGCAGTTCCGGCAGTGGGGATCGAACACGCCGGGACATCCGGAGTCTCTGGATACGGACGGCGTGGAAGTGACGACCGGGCCTTTGGGCCAGGGATTTGCGATGTCTGTGGGCCTTGCGATCGCGGAGAAGCATCTTGCAGCGGTGTACAACCGGCCCGGGTACGACATTGTCGATCACTACACCTATGGACTTTGCGGCGACGGCGACATGATGGAAGGCATTTCGCACGAGGCGGCTTCGCTGGCAGGAACACTGGGGCTGGGCAAGCTGATCTTCCTTTACGACGACAACCTGATCTCGCTCGACGGGCCCACGGAGCTCTCGTTTACCGAGGACGTGCTGAAGCGCTTTGAAGGCTATCACTGGCATGTGCAGCGTGTTGCGGACGGCAACGACCTGAATGCAATCTCGAAGGCCATTGAGACTGCGAAGTCGGTAACGGACAAGCCTTCGCTGATTGCGGTGCGAACGGTGATTGGTTACGGCAGCCCACTGGCGGGCACGAATAAGGTTCACGGCGAAGCACTGAGCCCGGACGACGCGATCAAGACAAAAGAGACGCTGGGATGGCCGGCGGACAAGTTCTTCTATGTGCCGGAAGAGGCGCAGAAGAACTGGTCGACAATCATTGAGCGGGGAGCGAAGTATGAGCAGGAGTGGAAGTCACTCTTTGCCGAGTACAAGAGCAAGTTTCCTGAACTTGCGGCTGAGTATGAGCGGACCCAGGCGGGCAAGCTGAAGGACGGCTGGGAGAAATCGCTGCCGACGTTTGCGGCGGATGCAAAGCCGATCGCCACGCGCAATGCAGGCAATGCCGTAATGAACGCCTTTGCCAAGGATATTCCGGAGTTGATTGGCGGCGCGGCGGACCTGACGGCATCGACGAAGACGATTCTGAAGGACGGCGGCAATTTCCACGTCGATCCGAAGGGCCGGAACATCTGGTTCGGCGTGCGCGAGTTCGGAATGTGCGCTGCGGTGAACGGAATGGCGCAGCATGGCGGGCTGATTCCGTATGGGTCGACGTTCTTCACGTTCTCGGATTACTGCAAGTCGGCGATACGCATGGCGGCGCTGATGCACGCGCATTCGATCTTTGTGTTCACGCATGACTCGATTGCGCTGGGCGAAGACGGGCCGACGCATCAGCCGATCGAGCACCTGATGATGTTGCGCGCGGTGCCGGTTCTGACGGATTTTCGTCCTGCGGATGCGAACGAAACAGCGGCGGTGTGGCGGCTGGCGCTGGAGCGCAAGAGGCCATCCTTTATGGCGCTGTCGAGGCAGGACCTTCCGATTCTTGACCCAACGAAGCGGAACATCTATGAAGGCGTGAAGCACGGAGCTTACATCGTCGAGCAGGGCAGCGCATCGCCGGATGTGTTGATTGTAGGCACAGGCGCTGAGCTGTGGCCTGCGCTGAAGGCAGCTGCGGAACTTAAGAAGGACGGCATTGAAGTGCGTGTGGTTTCCATGCCAAGCTGGAAGCTTTTTGAAGAGCAGAGCGAGGACTACAAGGCTTCAATCTTCCCGGACCACTTGCCGAAGCTGGCGGTCGAGGCGGGTTCTCCGCTGGGCTGGTGGAAGTATGTGGGGCGGCACGGCGACGTGATAGGGCTGGAGCGGTTTGGAGCGTCGGCTCCGGGTGCGAAGGCGCTTGAGGAACTGGGCTTCAGCGCAGCGAATGTGGCGAAGCGGGCGAAGGAACTGTTGGAGCGTGCCCGCAAGACACAACCGGCGCTGGTGGAGAAGTAGCCATGAAGCTGGCGATCGGCGGAGACCATGCTGGTTTTGCGCTGAAGGAGGAGGTCCGCAGCTACCTGGAAAAGCTTGGTCACGAGGTCATCGACCTGGGCGCTTATAAGCCTGAGCCGCAGGATGACTACCCAGACTTTGCCGAGGCAGTAGGCCGGGCGTTGATTGCGGGCCGGGCAGAGCGCGGAATATTGATTTGCGGCAGCGGCGTGGGCGTGAATGTGACGGCGAACAAGATGCCTGGTATTCGCGCCTGCATGTGCCACGACACGTACTCAGCGCATCAGGGCGTGGAGCACGACAACATGAACGTACTGGTGCTGGGCGCGCGCATCATAGGCCCGGCGCTGGCGTTTGACCTTGTGGCAAGTTTTCTTCGCGCAACGTTCCAGAAGCAGGAAGAACGCTTTGTGCGGCGGCTGAACAAGGTGCTTGCCATTGAGTCGCGTTACATGCCGGAAGTGACGAAGCAATAGCGGGCAGACGAAGGCGCGTTTAGTTTTCAGGCGGGATGCAAATACCGGTATCCAGACAGCGGATACGGCATCTCAAAGGACAAGTGGTCACTTAGGATCAATCAACAACTTACATAAAACGTACAAGTGCGCCGAAGCGCCAGAAGGAGACGCAATGGAACTGGGCATGATTGGATTGGGCAAGATGGGCGGCAACATGGCGGAGCGCCTGCGCCGCGGAGGACATAAGGTCGTTGGCTTTGACTTCAGTGCGGATGCAGTAAAGAAGCTGACTGACGAGGGCTCCATTGGCGTGAATTCGCTGGAGGACCTGGTGAAGAACCTTACGGCTCCGCGGGCGATCTGGATCATGGTCCCTTCGGGGAATCCCGTGGATGAGACGATTGCGAAGCTGAAGCCGCTGATGCAGAAGGGCGATACGTTTATTGACGGCGGCAATTCGAACTACAAAGACTCGCAACGGCGCTACGCAGAGCTCAAGCCGCAGGGCTTCAACTTTGTGGATGTGGGAACCTCAGGAGGCATTTGGGGACTGCAGGAGGGGTACAGCATGATGGTGGGCGGCGACCAAGATGTTGTGGAGCGCCTGCGACCGATATTTGAGACGCTGGCGCCGGCCAAGGACGCGGGATGGGGCCGGACTGGACCGGCCGGTGCAGGGCACTTTGTGAAGATGGTCCATAACGGCATTGAATACGGAATCATGGAGGCTTATTCCGAAGGGTTCTCGATCATGAACCAGAAGAAAGAGATGAATCTGGATCTGGCCTGGATAGCTGAGATATGGCGTTACGGCAGCGTGATCCGTTCCTGGCTGCTCGATCTTTCCGCCGATGCGCTGAAGAAAAACCCCACGCTTGAAGGTTTGGAGCCGTATGTTGTCGACTCCGGAGAAGGCCGCTGGACGGTGGCTGAGGCGATAGACCTGAATGTGTCGGCGCCGGTGATTACCGAGGCTCTGATCCGCCGTATCCGGTCGCGTGAACACGATAACTTTACGGACCGCATGCTGGCGACAATGCGCAATGAATTCGGCGGGCATGCGGTGAAGAAGGCCTGACCAGAAGATAGAGCCGAACAGTTCGACGCCCGGTAAGGCCGGGCAGGGAGTGGAGCATGGCAGCAGCGGCGATCAATATTGCGCCTGAGGATGTTGTACAGGCGTCGCAACAGAACGAGCGGGTACCTGAGCCGGGCGTGGTGGTGATCTTTGGCGCATCCGGCGATTTAACCAAGCGCAAGCTGCTGCCAGCGTTGTTCCACCTGGAGCAGGCGGGGCTGCTGCCGGAGCAGTTCAGAGTTGTAGGCGTGGCGCGGCGCGACCTGGGAGCCGAATTTGCCAAGGACATGAAGCGGGGCATTATCGAGTTTGGCGGCGTGAAAGATGGCGCCAACAAGCTGGACAGGTTTGTCGGTAAGGTGGGTTATCACCAGATGAACTTTGACGATGATGAAGGGTATGCCCAGCTGAAGGCATTGCTGGAAAGCTACGATCGCGATTACGGGACCAGGGGAAACCGGCTGTTCTATCTTGCCGTGGCTCCGGAGTACTTCGCCGACATTATTCACCGGCTCGGGAATCACGGCATGGCGCACCCGGAGATCGGAACGGCCCGAGTGATTATTGAGAAGCCGTTCGGGCACGACCTTGAGAGTGCGCGCGCGCTGAATGACGACGTGAACAAGGTCTTTGATGAGCAGCAGATCTTCCGCATTGATCACTACCTGGGCAAGGAGACGGTGCAGAACATCCTTGTGTTTCGCTTTGCGAACGGGATTTTTGAGCCGGTCTGGAACCGCAATTACATTGACCATGTGCAGATCACCGCTGCGGAGAGCATCGGGATTGAAGGCCGCGGGCCTTTTTACGAGAAGGCGGGTGCGCTGCGCGACGTGGTGCAGAACCACATGATGGAGCTGCTTTCGTTTGTGTGCATGGAGCCGCCAGTGTCGTTCCACGCAGACGCTGTGCGCTACGAGAAGGTGAAGGTTTGGCGCGCGATCAAGCCGATTGATATTCGGGACACGGTGCGCGGCCAGTACGGCCCGGGTGTTGTGGATGGAGTTGAGGCCAGTGGATACCGCGAAGAGGACCGCGTCAATCCAGATTCGCAGACGGAGACCTTTACCGCTCTGAAGCTGGAGATTGAGAACTGGCGGTGGGCCGGCGTGCCGATCTATTTACGAGCGGGGAAGCGTCTGCACAAACGCGCGACCGAGATCATGATCGAATTCAAGCAGCCGCCAACGCTGCTGTTCAACCGCGCCAATCGCGGTGCCTGCAAGGACATTCAGCCCAACCTGATCACAATGCGGATTCAGCCGGACGAGGGGATCTCACTGCGCTTTGGAGCGAAGGTACCGGGCCCGGACATGACGGTTTGCCCGGTAAATATGGACTTCAACTATGCCACAGCGTTCGGAACTTCATCAGCGAACGGATACGAGCGGCTGCTGCTGGATGCGATGCTGGGCGACGCGACCCTGTTTGCGCATCGCGACGGCGTGGAGGCCACATGGTCACTGTATACGCCGGTGCTGGAGGCGTGGGCGAACTCTAAACCACTGGCATTTCCGAACTACGCCAGCGGGTCGTGGGGTCCGAAAGAGGCGACGGATCTGCTACTGCGCGATGGACGGCAGTGGAAGAAATTGTAAGAATGGTTCGCGATGCCGAAACGGACAGAAGTTGAATACCGAGTCTACAGCGGCGCGGACGCTCTAAGCCGCGCCGCCGCTGAACATTTTCTTGAGACCGCACAGGCCGCAGTAGCCGCGAAGGGCGTAGCCCGTATCGCGATTTCCGGCGGGAGCACGCCGAAGAGGACGTTCGAGCTGTTGGCGAACCCGGCGGAGAAGTTTGCCAAGGCCATGCCGTGGCAGCAGATCGAGCTGTACTGGGTGGATGAGCGCACGGTTCCGCCGGACAACAAGGACAGCAACTACCGCATGACGCGCGAAGCGCTGCTGGAGAAGGTTCCGCTGAAGCCGGAGAACATCTTTCGGATTGAGGGAGAGCTGGATCCGGAAGAAGCTGCGTCGAAGTACGAGGCGGCGATCCGCAACCATCTTCGTCTGGAGGGCGCCGAGGGTCCGCGCTTTGATGTGCTTGCACTGGGCATGGGTGATGACGGACACACCGCGTCCTTGTTTCCGCACACTGCTGCAATCAACGAGATGATCAGGATTGCGGTGGCGAACCAGGTGCCGCAGAAGGACACCTGGCGGATCACACTGACATGGCCGGTGATCAATCAGGCGCACGATGTGTTTTTTCTGATTGCGGGCAAAGACAAAGCGCAGCCCGTGCATGATGTGCTGCTGGGCAAGTATGATCCAGAGGTACTTCCATCGCAGTTGATTCGTCCAAGCAATGGAAGACTGCTGATGCTGCTGGATACCGATGCTGCCGCGCTGCTGCCGGCTCCGGATGCGAGCGGCAAAGGACGACTGGAGATTGAAAGATGATTCTTGCCGGTGATGTCGGCGGCACTAAAGTAGACCTGGCGCTTTACGGATTTGACCACGGGCGGCTTTCACACGTAAAGGACGAGAGATTTCCGGCGCGCGAGTATGCGGGGCTGGAGGACATTGTCCGCAAGTTCTTGATTGAGAGCGGCGATCCTGACGTCAGCGCCGCTTGCTTTGGCGTGCCCGGGCCGGTACGCGGCGGGCGGCTGAAGCTGACGAACCTTCCGTGGGTATTGGACATCAGGGAACTCTCGTTGTCGCTGAAGATTGAGCACCTATTTTTGATCAACGACCTTGAAGCCAACGGCTACGGTATTCCGGAGCTGGCGCCTGAACAGATCTACGAACTTCACGCCGGTGCGCCGAGCGCGGTCGGCAATCGTGGGCTGGTTTCAGCAGGGACGGGACTGGGCGAAGCGATTCTGGCGTGGAACGGAAAGATGCATGTGCCGATGGCGTCGGAGGGTGGGCACTGTGACTTTGCTCCGCGCAATGAACTTGAGATTGAGCTGCTGCGGTATCTGCAACGCATGCTGAAGGGGCGCGTGAGTTTTGAACGCGTCGTCTCCGGGCTGGGGTTGAAGAACATTTACAGCTTTTTGCGCGACGAGAAGGGGATGGAAGAGCCTGACTGGCTGAAAGAACGGATGCTGGCCGAGGACCCGAATGCGATTATCGGCGAACTGGGCGAGGCGGGAACCAATGAACTGTGCGTGAAGACACTGGATATGTTCGCGTCATCCTATGGCGCAGAGGCGGGAAACCTGGCGCTGAAGGTGCTGTCAGTCGGAGGGATGTATCTGGGCGGGGGGATCGCGCCGAAGATCCTGAAGAAGATGAAGGATGGCACATTCGCGAAGTCCTTCGTCGATAAAGGCCGGTTGAGCGATCTGCTGGTGCAGATGCCGGTGCGCATCATTCTGGAAAGCCGCTGCGCTCTGATGGGAGCGGCGGCGTATGCAGATGCGCGAGCGGCGGAGCTGAGCGGGGAGTCAGTCCGCGCGGCGTCGCTCTGAGTGAGCCGAGCAGCGCCGCGAGTTGGATTTGGCGGTGATCCTTCGGGCTCTGAGGTGGCGCGCAAGCCGTCCCCAGCCGTAGGATATAGGGTTAGCGCCTTCACCCGAAGGCTCGCTGGCTAACTTCTCATTCCTGCGAGGATGTTCATGCGATTGTCCCAGGCCCTGAAACTTCAGGGAGTGTTTCTTCTTGCCGCCACCTGTCTTTCCTTCCAATCCCAAGCTCAACGGCTTCCACAAACGGTGAGCCCTGAGCATTATCAGCTCACTCTGACTCCGAACCTGAAGACCGCGACTTTCACGGGCAGCGAAAAGATCGACGTGGTGCTGAAGCAGCCACAGGATGCGATCACGCTGAACGCCGCGGAGATCACCTTCAAGAGCGTGACGGCGGATTTGAACGGCCAGATGCTTAAGGCCACGGTGACCCAGGACGAAGAGAAGCAGCAGGCGACCTTCCACTTTGACAAGGCGCTGCCCGCGGGGCCTTTAACGCTATCGATTGAGTACGACGGCATTTTGAATGGGCAACTGCGCGGGTTCTATCTGTCGAAGACGAAGCGCCGGAATTACGCGGTGACGCAGTTTGAGCCGACGGATGCGCGGCGAGCGTTTCCGTCGTTCGATGAGCCGGCCTTCAAGGCCACTTACTCGGTGAGCCTGGTGGTGAACAAGGGCGATACCGCAATTTCGAACACGAACATTATTTCCGATACACCGGGGCCGATTCCGGGCAAGCATACGATTACTTTTGCGACGACACCGAAGATGTCGACCTATCTGGTGGCGTTTCTGGTGGGAGACTTCCAGTGCACTTCAGGCGCGAGCGACGGCGTTCCGATCCGCGTTTGCGCAACGCCGGACAAAGTGCAGTACACGAAGTATGCGCTACACATTGCCGAGTATGTATTGAACTATTACGACACTTATTTCGGGATCAAGTATCCGATGCCGAAGCTGGACCTGATTGCGATACCTGATTTTGAGGCAGGCGCAATGGAGAACTTCGGCGCGATCACATATCGCGAGACCGATCTGCTGATTGATCCTGCGACGGCTTCGCTCGGCGCAAAGGAGCGCGTGGGCGTGGTGGTGGCGCATGAGATGGCGCATCAATGGTTCGGCGATATGGTGACGATGAACTGGTGGAACAACATCTGGCTGAACGAAGGCTTTGCGACGTGGATGGAGTATAAGCCGATCGAGGCGATGCATCCGGAATGGCACCTGAGACAGAATGTGGCGATGAACCTGAACGGAACCCTGAACCTGGACGCACAACGGACGACGAGAACGATTCGCGCGAAGGCGGAGACTCCGGACGAGATCAACGAGATGTTCGACGGCATCAGCTACGGCAAGGCCGCGGCGATGCTGAATATGGTCGAGCATTATGAGGGCGAGCAGACGTTCCGCCAGGGCGTGCACAACTACCTGGAGGCGCATATGTATGCCAACGCCAATGCGCAGGACTTCTGGAATGCGCAGACGGCGGTGAGTCACATGCCCATTGACAAGATCATGGAGAGCTTTGTGGCGCAGCCGGGCGTACCGCTGCTGACGTTTGGTGAACCGACGGACGGCAGTGTTCAGGTGAGCCAGGAGAGATTTTTCCTGAATCCGACGGTGAAAACCAGCCGCGCGCAGACGTGGTACGTCCCGGTTTGCTTTAAGGCAGACGACGGCGGCGACCATTGCGAGGTGTTGAGCGCAGCGCAGCAGACACTGAAGATACCGACGGCGCCGTTCCTGTTTGGGAACGCTGAAGGCCTGGGTTACTACCGCAGCAGCTATCCGCAGGACGTCTATGCAAAGATTCTGGACAACGTTGAGACTGACCTGACGCCGGAGGAGCGGATCGGGTTTATCGGAGATGAGTGGGCCAAGGTGCGAGCCAATACGGCTCCGGTGGGGCAGTATCTGAACCTGGTGGCGGCGGTGCGAAATGATCGTAGCCCGGCCGTGGTTGGTACGGCGCTCGGAAATGTGGCGGTGATCAATGCGCAGATTGCATCGACTCCGGCAGAGCACGAGGCGCTGGAAAACTGGACGCGGCAGACGTTTGAGCCGGCCTACAACCTGCTGGGAGCTCCGCAGGATACAGACACGCCGATGAGGACGGAACTACGCGCAACGCTGTTCGGTTACCTGGGCGATCTGGGCAACGATCCTGAGGTGATTGCGCAGGCCAAGACGATGGCTGAGGAGTATCTAAAGGACCAGACGTCGGTCGATCCCACACTGGCACAGGTGGCCCTGAGAGTGGCGGCGATCCACGGCGATGCGGCCTTCTTCGATCAACTGGAGAAAGTGTTCGAGACTTCGAATAATCCGGACCTGCAGGAGACCGCTCTGCGCTTGCTCGGCGAGTTTGCGAAGCCTTCACTGGCGACGCGCGCGCTGAATTTCGCGGTCTCCGGCAAGGTGCGGAACCAGGACTCCGTGTTGCTGCTAGGGGGCATGCTGTACGGGCAACACACGCGCGATGTGACCTGGCATTACGTGCAGCAGAACTGGCCGCAGGTACATGCACAGCTTACGGAGTGGATGGATGCGATCCTCGTGAGCGGAGCGAGCAGCTTTTGCTCGGCGCAGAAGCGCGACGAGGTGATGAACTTCTTCGACACGCATAAAATGCATGCGGCAGCGCGGACCCTGCTGCAGACACGCGATCACATCAACGACTGCATCGACCTGCGCTCGATGCAGGGAGAGAACCTACAGAACTGGGCGGCGGGGCAGTAGATATTGCCGCGGAATCGAATCGGCCGGGAGCGATGTCTCCCGGCCTTTTTGTGTCTGTTTAAGATGAAGTGGTGATGATCTTCAGTAAACGATTGGCTGCAGTAGAGGAACACATTCAGGCGGCGTGCCGCAGGGCAAACCGTAACCGCGGCGATGTGAGGCTGATGGCGGTGTCAAAGACGCATCCGGCGGCGCTGATAAGTGAGGCGATTGCGGCAGGGATAACGCTGTTCGGCGAAAACCGCGTGCAGGAGTATGAGGCCAAGCGCCGGGAGCTACCCGAGGGAATCGAAGTCCACATGATCGGGCACTTGCAGTCGAATAAGGCGGCGAAGGCAGCGGCAATTTTCTCTGCGGTTGACACGGTCGATTCGATCAAACTGATGGACCGGCTAGAGGACGCCGCGAAGCGTGAGGGGAAACAATTGCCGGTGCTGCTGGAGATCAAGCTGAGTGAGGAGGAGGCTAAGACGGGATTTGCTCCGGAGAGTACGGAGCTGCAAACAGCGCTGGAGCGCGCGGCAGACTTGCGGTATGTTGCGGTGCACGGACTGATGACCGTGGCTCCGTTGCATGAGAATCCGCAGACGGCGCGGCAGTGTTTTCGGGAGCTGCGCAGGCTGCGTGAGGCGCTGGCGCAGGAGCATCCGCGAGTGAAATTTGATGAACTGTCGATGGGGATGTCGGGCGATTACGAGATCGCCATTGAAGAAGGGTCGACGCTGGTGCGGATTGGCACGGCGCTGTTTGGTGCGCGGGAGAAGCGTGCCTGAAGCACGACATCAGCGGTCATACCTGACAATCGCTCCTAAGTCCCGTACACTAAGTCGTTCAGTCTGAAAATTTGCTGGAAGAATTTAACTGCAGGAAGCCGCATGTCGCCAATCTATGCCCTGGTTGTGGGCGCAGTCGTACTCACATTGATGACCGTTTCGCTTGCTCGCGTGAGCAAGGTGAAGACAAAGGCCGATTACCTGGTTGCCGGGCGTTCGCTGCCTGCATTTGTGCTAGTGTTTACGCTGCTCTCGTCGTGGATCGGGTCGGGGTCGCTGCTGGCCGGAGCGGAAGCAGCGTACCGGCACGGGTTTGTAGCGTTGTGGCTGGCAGGTGGCGGATGGGCTGGGCTGCTGCTGATCTATTTCATCGCGCCGAGAGCGCGACGGTTTGCGCAGTTTACGATTCCTGATTTGCTGGAGGCGCGCTACAGCCAGCTGGCGCGCGTGCTGGGCGTGATCGCAATTCTATTTGCGTACACGGCGATTACCAGCTATCAGTTCATCGGCGGCGGAGACATTCTGCACCTGATCTTTCCCACAGTGATTACGGCCACGCTGGGCAAATACATCCTGGCGTTCTTTGTGATTGTGTTTACGGCTGTGGCTGGCATGGAGTCGGTGGCGTACATGGATGTGTTCATCGGCATTCTGGCTACGGTGACGTTGATCGCTGCGTTGCCGATGCTGATCCATGTGGCGGGCGGTTGGGGCGCAGTGCACCATGCGCTGCCCGCGACGCACTTTGAAGTGCTCGGCGATCTGACGTTTGTGCAGGTTCTGGAGCTGGCCGTGCCGACGCTGCTGCTGATGCTTGGCAACCAGTCGATGTACCAGAAATTTTTCTCTGCCAAGTCAGAGCGTGACGCTCGCGTGGCCGTGGTGGGGTGGGTGATCGGCACGGTGATTCTGGAGACGGTGATTGTGGCGCTGGCGGTGACGGGGTCGGCCCTATATCAGAAGGGTGAGATTGCGCAGAGGCCGCGCGAGATCCTGGCGTACAGCGCGCTGCATGGGCTTCCGGCGTGGCTGGGCGCGCTGGTGATGGGAGCGATCTTCGCGAAGGTGGTTTCAACGGCGAATAACTACCTGTTTTCTCCTGCGACGAATCTGGTGAACGACATCTTTGTACGGTACATTGCGCCGGAGGCCTCAAACAAGCGTGTCCTGATCGTGTCGCGTTTGATGGTAGTGTTTCTCGGCATCTTTGCGCTGTATCAGGCGCTCGGTACGGGGTCGGTGCTGAGGGCGGCACTGTATGCGTATACGGTGTACTCGGCGGCGCTGACACCGGTAATTCTGGCCGCGTTCTACTCACGGAGGGCAACGGCGTGGGGCGCGGTGAGCGCGATTGCAGCGGGGACGGCGGTGACGGTGTTCTGGAACTGGGACCAGGGGCTTCTGAGCCGTCACCTACCTGCGGGTATCGTCAGCATGGACGCAATTTTCCCGGCGTTGGGGGCGGCGGTATTGTGCTTGTTCGTAGTGAGTGCGGCGACCAAACCGCCGAGCCTGGAGCATCTGGCGAAGTTCCATGGAGAGGCGGCTTCGTAAGCCGCACCTATTTATTGTTGAGCGGCTTGCGTGCGAAGTAGTAGAGCGAGAAGCCGAGCAGGGCGAACATCACGACGGAAATCCACGGGTGGTAGAGGAGTTGGTAGGGCGCGGAGCCTTCGCTGAACCAGAGATGCAGTTCGTGTCCGGTGGCGGCTTCGTAGAGTTTGAGCGCGACGCCGAGCAGGCCCATGATGCCTCCGGCAGCGATGAGTCCGCTGGCGTAGAGGGAGCCGGGTGAGACTTCGCTCTCGAGATCGGCTCCGGTGCGGGCGGCGGCGCGGTCGATGATCCAGCGGACGACTCCGCCACAGAAGATGGCGAGCGTTGTGCCGATGGAGAGGTAGGCTCCGACAGCGAAGGAGAGCGAGCGCACGCCGAGCAGCTCAACGGCGATGACCAGGAAGACGCCGAGCAGGACGAGTCCCCAGGGCAGCTTGCGCGTAAGGATTCCGTTGATGACGGTAGCCATAAGACGGCCCTGCGGCGCGGCGGCCTGAGCGCTGCCGATGCCTTGCTGCCATTGGATCTCAATTTTTCCAGTCGCGGGGTTGTAGAGGTACTTGCCGTTGGGCAGCACGGGCGAGCCGATTGCGTTGAGCAGCACATACTGGCTGCCGCTGACGAATTTGGTGGTGTTGTCGGGCTCGGTGAGCATGAAGTGCTCGCGCGCGAAATGCATTTGTTCCACCTGAACGCCGGGGATGGGCGCGTTCAAGTTGTAGGCGATCGGTTCCTCCATGGGCTTGAAGGTTTCGAGGCCGCGGTTCATGGCGTTGAGCGTGAGCCCGATGGAGAAGACGCAGACCAGAACGCCGATGATGACGGCGAGCTGCTGTTTCCAGGGCGTGGCGCCGACGATGAAGCCGGTCTTGAGGTCCTGCGAGGTGTCGCCCGCATTGGCCGCGGCGATGCAGACGACTCCGCCGATGGTGATGGCGAGTGCACCGAAGGCGGGAGCGGTCCAGCCCTTGACAAGGAAGATGGCGGCGGTGGCCATGAGGGTGGCGATGGTCATGCCGGAGACGGGATTCGCCGAGCTGCCGATGAGTCCGACGATGCGGGAGGAGACGGTGACGAAGAGGAATCCGAAGAGGACGACGAGCAGCGCGGCGACGAAGTTGGCCAGCCAGCCTACCTGCGCTCCGGGCACAGGCTTGAATTCGAGGAAGAAGAAGATCATGGCCACCAGCACCACGCTGCCGAGCAGCACGATGGGCATGGGGATGTCGCGGTCGGTCCGCTGGCCGGTAGCCAGGGCAGCTTTTTTGCCCGGCGTGGCCAGTCCGGCCTTGAGCGCGCCGAAGATGGTGGGCATGGTCTTGAGGAGGGTGATGAGTCCGGAGGCGGCGACAGCGCCAGCACCCATGGGACGGATGTAGGCGCTCCAGAGATCGCCGGACGACATTTGCGAGATGGGTGCGGTGCCGGGATAGACGGGTGTGGCAATGTGCGCACCGAAGAAGTGGATGGCCGGCATGAGCACGAACCAACTGAACACGCCTCCGGCAAAGAGGACACCGGCGACGCGCGCGCCGATGATGTAGCCGACGCCCATGTATTCGGGCGTGGCGTCGCAGCGGAGCGATGCGCCAGGCAGCCATTTGGGCTCGTAGTGAGGAGAACCGGGCCAGGCGCCGAGCAGGTTTTCGTTCTGGAAGAGCGTGTAGAGCGCGCCCAGGCCGAGGCCGAAGAAGACGCGGCTGGCGAAGGAGCCTCCCTTTTCGCCGGCGATGAGGACGTCGGCGCAGGCGGTGCCTTCGGGATAGGTGAGGTTGCCGTGCTCCTCGACGATGAGCTGGCGGCGGATGGGGATCATGAAGACGACGCCGAGGCAGCCGCCCAGCATGGCGAGGATGAAGATGCGGATGTATTCGAGGTTGAAGCCGAGGAAGATGAGCGCCGGGAGGGTGAAGATGACTCCGGAGGCGATGGACTGGCCGGCGTTGCCGGTGGTCTGGACGATGTTGTTCTCAAGAATGGAGGCGCGGCCGAGCGCGCGCAGCACGCTGATGGAGAGCACGGCGATGGGGATGGAGGCGGCGACGGTGAGTCCGGCGCGCAGGCCCACGTAGACGGTGACGGCTCCGAAGAGGACGGCGAAGATGCAGCCGAGCAGGACGGCGCGGAGGGAAAGCTCGCGGGGCGACTCGCTGGAGGGGACGTAGGGCTGAAAGTCTTGCTGGGACGCGGGCTGAGTGGACAAAAATTGCCTCCAAAGTGGGGAAGGGAGAGTGTATCAGCGGAGGTTGGTGGAGATGAAGGGGGAACGATTCAACCTGCAAAACCCTTGGCTGTATGGATGACCGGATTCGTTGTTGGACAGCTCTCAAATGTCACGGATGTGTCGGTTGATGAAGAAAATCGAATGCCGCTCGGGTAACTCTCGACCGAACTCGCTTTTTGTCGGCTAATAAGCCGACGATATCAGTAGGGGCCTGCATCTTGGGGCGAGCAAGCAGTAAAAGCGTGAAGCACAGTGCAAAAGTTTCGAAGTGTATCCAAGCTACATGGCTGAACGCCGCGCGAACATATATTGGGCCATTACTTTTCCGCATGTCACCATCTGTACTTCCTGGGCGCGAGTGGGCGAAGTCTGAGATGCCGCTATAAATCCTCCTAACAAAGCCGCCTTCGTTGGTTGGACTCTTCTGGTCAAAAAGGCTGTCTTTTACAGTTGAACGAAGAGACTTTTGCAAAATATCAGTGCCACTGATAAGTCCATCGCATGCTCTTCCGAGCGAAAGCTCTATTTTTCCCTTTCGCCAGTCTTGGAATTCTTGCTTCTTTGCGCAGACCTGCGCCCAGGTCCCGATAGCAATCAATTCCAAAGCGCTTCGCAGTGCTGCTACAGAAAGCCGATAGTATCCGGTCAATGCCGTGTATGTTGCCGCTTGGAAATCATCGGCTGCGTCAAGCATGACCGGGAACATAAAGTCGCGTTCATTGCCGTAACATTCAACCCATGCTCCCCAAAGATCATTCAACTGCTTGAGAGTAGTACCGTGATAGTTAGAAGTCCTGATTGCCACATCATCGGGTGGTATTACCAAGCTTCCCCAAATCGATTTTTCAATTGAGTCAGATGGAGGCGGCGCTGGTTTTGGGGCATATACGAAATCGCTGCGCGTAAGCACAATACGCCTGACCTGCCCCCTTTTTCTCAACCATTCATAACTGGAGATTCTCCGTTGTGTTGATGGTTGTGATTTGCGAAGGGAGAAGGGCCATGGCCCTTCTCCCTTCGAGGGTTTTGCGGAACTCGTCTGGG
>Ga0335075_10001470_pt1 | contig 38789 bp, 28 predicted proteins | sample Lox_Sample_24_FD_206723 | JGI IMG/M metagenome (GOLD analysis project Ga0335075, IMG submission 206723) | Soil microbial communities from Loxahatchee National Wildlife Refuge, Florida, United States - Lox_Sample_2.4 | ecosystem: Environmental > Terrestrial > Soil > Wetlands | place: USA... | reverse complement strand
CCGGTGCCAACCGCTCGACCGTGCAGACGATCTCCAGCGACGCCAGGAACGCGCGCTCGTCCGGCGCCTCCGCCCGCAGCCGCGAGCGATCGAGCTGCGCTTTCACCAGCTCGCTGCGCATCGCCGATTCCGGCGTCAGCCGCGCCGGCTGCAGCCGAGGGTCCGTCAGCAGCGTACGCCGCAGCGAGAACAGATCCTCGCCCAGCACGGCGACCTCGGGCAGGCTCCGCCGCACCCGCTCCCGTTCCAGCGGATGATCATCGATGAACGCGAAAGCATCCAGGGCAAACCCGAGCTCCTCGGCGATCGAGCGGATATTCGCCGGCTTGTCCTGCCAGTTGATGCGGCTGGCCACAAAGCTGTCCAGCGTAAGCAATCGCTGCCGCGGATAATGCTCCGGATAGCGCCAAAGCTCGCGCACCGTTGCCTCATCGTTCTTGCTGACGCAGGCCAGCACGACGCCGCGCTGGCGCAGCGCACGCAGTGCGTCGTGGATGCCCACATAGAGCCCGATATAGGAGTTGAGGCTGCTGATTTCGGGCGCCCACGCAAACGGGCTGCCCGTCTCCGCCAGCACCCCGGGCCACAGCACGCCGTCGAGATCGACGATCACGCATTTCCGTCGGTCGAGCCCGAGCACCACGGTGACTGCGTCCATATGCGCCCGCGCCATCACCGCTTCCCTGCGATAGGGATCGCCGCCGACACAGTCCGCAAGCGGCCCCATATCCGGGAACAGATGATGCACCGCCGCCAGCTCGCTCTCCGGCCTCTGCAGCATCCAGCCCGGCGAACCGAAATGGGTAAATGAAACCAGCCCGTCATCCAGCAGCGTCGCCGTCCCCGCCGCCCCGAGCGCGGCCGCGACATCGACCACATGCACGTCGACAAACGCCTCGGCCAACTGCTCCAACCCGAGGTTGGTCCGGCGAAACCGGTTGCGGTGGCTATGGACACCCCGATCAGCAAGCCCAAGCGGCTGCACCGTGGGTTCGGGCAACCCATCGATCAGGATCGGCGCCGGTGTGATGGCGCGCAGCTTCTCCAGCACTGTACGGGCCGCGTCGAGATACACCCGCGCCGGATCGCCGCCGTGGTGGCGCGCATCGCCCAGCACGATTGCGTGCCTCGCGTGCAGCGCACCGATCACGATCGCATCATGCTGTCGTTCGCCGGCGAGTTGCAGATCGTCGATGAACGAGGTCACCACCCGCAGGTCGATGCCGCGCGCCGCCGCCTCGCGCCGCAGGAAGTCGGTCTCCATCTGCACGTCGCAGTCGCCGAACAGCAGCACGTCCAGCCGGCGCTGAAAGCGACCAGCCTCGTCGATCCGGCGCGGCGCCTGCACCGACCAGTATGGGTGCGATCCCTGGGCATGCGCGCGCCGATAGCGGTCCAGCGCCTCGGCCGGATCGCGCCCATGCAGCGCGGTCAGTTCCCGAGCGATCGCCGCGCGCTCGTCCTCCGCGCTGCGGTCGGTCAGCACGCCGCGATCCAGCAGCATCAGGGCGCAGGCGCGCACGGTCGCCTCGTCATGGCCAAGCTCCGCCGCCAGGCCGGGTAGAGCGATGTCGAGGTCGAGCGCGGCCTCGAAGCAGCGGATGAGTTGGGCGACCTCCGCGGTGACAGGGAGACGCTGTTGGGTGATGGCATGGATAGCGAGTGTCGTGTCGCCGCTGAGCGGGAGGAGATGGACGAATTGGGACCGGCGGAGGGGCATGGAGGCTCTGGCACCAGCGTGTCGAGGCGGGGACGCCGGCATGGTGGGGTGGGAAAGATAAGGGGAAGTAAAGATGTCGGTTGCCTATGGCGCGCATTGCCGTCAGGGCGAATCGGGCCAACGATCGCATTGTCGAACTTGGCCTTCTCTGGATGGACATCTGGACCAAGCGAGCGCCGTTCTCACCATCGACCCTTCCCGGCGCCGGGGGATTTTGAAACGAGCCAGTGCTCCGCGCTATTGATTCTACGAGAGCCAATCGGGCTGTCCCGACCAACCAAATAAGCAAGCAATTTGAACCGCAGATGAACGCAGATGAACGCAGATACATCGTGCTGCTTCAAAAACCATTGGCAGACTTGCGCAGCTCCTGGGCCGATGCATTCTCATAGACCTTCTCCAGGAACCCGATCCTGAAACATAACCAATAACCTGCTCCGAAAATCGATTGACCCGAGTTTCATCTGCGTTCATCTGCGGTTGAAATTCTTTATGGTGCCGCGTGCGTCTCCGGCCTCGCTGCCAGCAGACCAATTGCGCGAACCTATGGTTAATTTCAACTGCAGATGAACGCAAATACATCGTGCTGCTTCAAAGACCGTTGGCAAAGCGCTGGATCTGCAGGCGGGGCTTGCCGAAGTTGAGCAACAGACAGAGCCGCAGGCCAGTCGCCCTCAGGTAGTTGATGCACTGCGCCGCGTGAACGTTGTCCAGTGCCTTGACCGCTTTCAGTTCGACCATGATGGTTCCCTCGACTAGCAGATCGACCGCGTACTCCCCGACGACAACCCCGTCGTAGTAAACCACAATCCCATGTTGTTGTCTGACCGCAAGACCAGACTTGCGCAGTTCGTGCACCAATGCATTTTCGTAGACCTTCTCCAGGAACCCGATCCCGAGCGTATTCGTCACCTGGAATGCGCAACCAATAACCTGCTCCGAAAGTCGATTGACCCGAGCTTCATCTGCGTTCATCTGCGTTCATCTGCGGTCGAAATTTCTTTACGGCGCCGCGTGCGTCTCCGGCCCTCGCCGGCAGCAGGCCAATAGCGCGACCCTATGTTTAATATCTGATGAACGAACCCCCTCAACGCCCTGCAGGCACCGCTACTCTGCGTCGGATAGCGCCGCCGCGCCGCCAATGCCCGGGAAATGACACGCAACGAGCCGCCCCTCATCGGCGGCCCGCAGTTCCGGTACAACCGTTGCACAGACCTCACGCGCATAGGGACACCGGGTCCTGAACCGACAACCACTAGGCGGAGCGCTAGGCGAAGGCGGCTCGCCCGCAAGTATGATGCGCGGCCCCAAAGAACTCTCAACCCCGGGAACCGACGACAGCAACGCCAAGGTATAAGGATGCAGCGGGCGTTCGCAGACCGCCTCGCCCGGCCCGTACTCGACGATCCTGCCCAGAAACATGATCGCCACATTCGTGCTGATATGCCGCACGATCCGCAGATCGTGGCCGATGAAGATCAGCGTCAAACCGATGGCGTCCCGCAGCTCCTGGAACAGATTGACGATCTGCGCCTGGATCGAGACATCCAGCGCCGAGATCGGCTCGTCCGCCACGATCAGTTGCGGGCTCAGAGCAATTGCCCGCGCAATGCCCACCCTCTGCCGCTGACCGCCCGACAGCTCGATCGGCAAGCGGCCGCCGACGTGTTGGCCCAGCCCCACCAGATCCAGCACCTCGCCCACCCGTCGCATCCGAGCCCCCGCAGCGATGCCGTGCGCAAGCAGCGGCTCGGCCACGAGGTCGCGCACTCGTGCACGTGGGTTCAGCGACTCGTACGGATCCTGGAACACCGGCTGGAGTTGCTTGCGCACCTGCCGCAGCGCCTCGCCGCGCAGGCCGGCGATATCCCGGCCGCCAAACACGATGCGCCCGCGATCGACATCGATCAGCCGCAGAATGCAACGCGCCAGCGTTGATTTGCCGCAGCCGGACTCACCTGCCAGCCCCAGCACCTCGCCGCGACCGACCGACAGCGACACGTCGTCAACCGCGTACACGCGGGTGGGTGGCACCAATGGCCAGACGCTCGGCCGCAAGTGATGTCGTGTCACCCCGTCGAGGACCAGCAGCGGCTCGGCCGCAGGCCTCGCAGGTTGATCTTCCGTCGCGGCGCAACGCCCTTCGCTTGGCCGCCGTACGGCGACCGGCGTGGCCGCGGCATCCTGCTGAGCTGCCCAACAGGCCACCACCGAGTCGCCGCTGCGTTCGAGTGCCGGCTCGCTTTCCCGGCAGATCGCCATCGCCCGCGGGCAGCGCGGATGGAACGGGCAGCCGCTCGGCAAGGCGCCCACGACCGGCGGCTCGCCGGGAATCGCCCGCAGCCTGCTGGCGCGCATCGTTGCCGATGGGACCGACTGCAACAAAGCCTGCGCATAGGGATGCCGAGGCTGCGCCAGAAGTGCGCGCGTCGGCCCGAGCTCGACGATCCTGCCCGCATACATCACCGCGATTGTGCCGCAGATATCCGCAACCACCCCGAGGTCGTGACTGACCAGGATCAGCGCGACGCCAGCCTCGCGGTTCAACCGCCGCCAGATCTCGACAATCTGCGCCTGCACAGTGGCGTCCAGCGCCGTGGTTGGCTCATCCGCGATGACCAGCGACGGCGAGGCAATCATCGCCGTCGCGATCATCGCCCGCTGCCGCATGCCGCCGGAGAATTCGTGTGGGTACCGGCGCATCGCCGCCGGCGGATCGGGAATGCCCAAGCTCCGCAGCATGCCTTCGGCGGCAACCAACGCATCCCGCGGCTTTGCCAGGTGATGCAGCCGCAACGGCTCGCCGACCTGCGCACCGATGCGCATCAGAGGATTGAGCGCCGCCAGCGACCCCTGCGACACCATCCCCAGGTCCTTACCGCGAAGCTGAGCCAGCCGCCGCGGCGAGGCACTCAGCAGGTCTTCGCCCTTGAACCGCACGGAACCGACCGTCGCACGGGCCGTCATCGGCAGCAGGCGAGCAATGGCCGAAACCGTCAGCGTCTTGCCCGACCCCGATTCCCCCACCAGCCCGATCGCCTCGCCCTGTCCGAGGCGGAACGACACGCCCCGCACCACGTCGCGCCATGTCCCGCCAATCTCAACCGAGACACGCAATGCGTCCACAACAAGCAGGGGGCTCGGCTCGCTCATCACCTCTGCTGTCTGCGTCCGCCGACCCATGGGTCCAGCGCGTCGCGAACCGAATCGCCCAACAGGTTGAAGGCGAAGACGAGGCACAGGATCGCCAGCCCGGGGAAGCCGGCAACCCACCACTGATCCATCACCGAAGCGCCATCCGACACCATCGCGCCCCATTCCGGTATCGGCGGACGCGCCCCCAGACCGAGAAAGCTCAGCGTTGCGAAGTTCAGGATCGCCCGTCCGATATCGACCGCCGCCATCACTAGCAAGGCCGGCAACGCGTTCGGCAGTATCACACGAAACAGGATGGCGGTTGTGCGCCGCCCCGCCGCGCGGGCCGCCTCGACGAATTCCTTGTCCCGCAGTTCCAGCACGATGCCGCGGCATACCCGCACGTATTGCGGCCACCAGACGGCGGTGAGCGCGATGATCCCGTGCACCAGGCTGGCCCCGAGCGCCGCGGCCACCGCCATCGCCAGCACCAGCACCGGGAAGGCGAGCACCATATCGGTGATGCGCATCACCACCTCATCGACCACTCGCCCGCCATATCCGGCGATCGCGCCGATCAGGGTGCCGATGCTGGCGCCCACCGCCACAACCACCAACGCCGCCGGCACCGAAGCCCGCCCGCCATACAGCACCCGGCTGAACACGTCGCGTCCCAACTGGTCGGTTCCGAATGGATGGCTGAAACTCGGCGGCTGCAGCCGATCCAGCACGTGCTGCACGACCGGGCTATACGGCGCCAGCACACCCGCAAACGCGATCGCCAGCACGAAAACTAGGATGATCGCCAAGCTGACGATCAGTTGCAAATCCATCACCTCTCCCGCTCTACGGGAGAGCTCGCCGAGCAAAGCGCGGCGGGTGAGGGCGCTCGACCCGGCCCCGCTCACCGTCGCCCCGAAGCCATCGCCAGGCGAATACGCGGATCGAGCGCCGCATAGACCAAATCGACGCCAAGATTGACCAGCGTATAGATGATCCCGAACACCAACGTGACCCCGATGATCGCCGGAAAGTCTGCATAGATCGCCGCCGAGTAGGCGTAATGACCGATCCCCGGCCAGCCGAACACCGTCTCGATCAGGATAACCCCGGTCAGCAGGTCCCCATACGCAAGCCCCACCACGGTGACCACCGGGATCAGCGCATTCGGCATCGCGTGGCGCAGGATGGTGTAAGTTTCAGTCGCTCCCTTGCCGCGCGCCGTCTGAAGGAAACTCAACGGTAGCACAGATAGCATACTGGTCCGCGTTATCCGCGTGAGCGTGCCCAGGCTCCAGGTCGCCAGGATAAGCGCCGGCAGCAGCAGATGCGACAGCGCGTCATAAAAAGTTGCCCACCGCCCGGTAAGCAGGCTGTCGATCGTGTACATTCCGGTAATGTCGGGCGGCGCCGTGTCCCATGTACTCAACCGTCCCGGCGCCGGGGCGATACCCAGCCGCAGATAAAACACATCCAACGCGATCAGTGCCAACCAGAAGATCGGCATGGCGACACCCACCAGCGTGGCCAGCCGCACGACTAGATCGAACGCCGTGCCACGCCAGACCGCGGCAGCGGTGCCAAGCGGTACCGAAATCAGCACGCTCAGGATCACAGTGACGGTTGCCAGCTCGATGGTTGCCGGCAGATAGGACCGCAGATCCTCGATGACCGGCCGGTGCGTATAGATGGACTCGCCGAGATCGCCGTGCAGCAAATGCCCGAGATAGATCAAATACTGATCCGCAACCGGCCGATCCAGCCCCCAATGCCGGCGATAAGCCTCGACGATCGCCGGATGCTCCGCCGCCTGCTGACCCAATGTGGCGACCACCGGGTCGGTAGGAATGGCCCGGCTTACGGTGAACGAGATCAGGGTCATGCCCAGCAGGAGCGGGAACAGCAGAACCAGCCGGCGCGCGACATACACAATCATCGGCGCGCCCCGGACCTCGACCCCGTCGTGACCGGGCTTGGCCCGGCCATCCACGTCTTTTCTTGGGTTCTGCCAGGAAGATGGGGATGGCCGGGCCAAGCCGACCGTGACGATGGGGAACTAAACAAGCTCGATGCTGCCGACGTCAACGTAACAGACCGGGTTGGTTGCCATCGACTTGATAACATCCTTCCGATACCCGACCTGGATATTCGCTTCGAACAGCCATGCAAACGGCCCCACCTGGTTCATCAGCCGCTGCGCGTCGTAGCATATCTGCTGCTGCTTGGCAGCGTCGAGCGTCACCATCGCCTGCTTGGCAAGGTCAGAAATTTTCTTGGCATCCGTCGAGAACTCCGGCATCCAACCCTGACGCGGCCCCGCCACGTGACCTCCCGGCGCGAACACCGGCAGGAAATCGGTCCATCCGATGTAGTCGGCGCCCCAGAAATGGATCGCCGCATCCAGCTTCCCCGCCCGGAAATCCGTCAGCTCCTGCGTCGAAGGCACCGGCCGCAGGTTCGCGGTAATGCCGACGCCGGACAGGTCCTCCTGAACCTTCGCGGCAATCAGGCTGGCGGCGATGTTCTGGAACAGTTGCTCGGAAGCATACGTCAGGTCGAAAGCAAATCCCTTCGGATAACCCGCCGCCGCCAGTGCCGCCTTGGCACGCGCCGGATCGCGCTTGATCCGCTCGTCAACCGGCAGCGCGTTCGGCAAGCCGGGCGGAATGCAGGACGCGATGAACTGGCCTCCCCCGAGGTAGATCTTCGCCAGGCCGTCATAATCGATCGCATATTTCATCGCCTCCCATGTCTTCGGGTTCTTGAGCGCCGGATTGCGATTGACGTGCCAACCAAGCCAGGGGAAGCCCAGCGAAGGGATATTCAGGACGTCGATATTCGCATTCTTTTGCACCGCCGCCGCGAGATCGGGAGTCAGGTTCGCCGCGATATGCGCATCGCCGCGCACCAGCAGATCGCGCTGCACATCGGGGTCCTTGACGAACTTGAACACGATCCGCTCGAACGGCGGCTTGCGTCCCCAGTAATACGGATTGCGCGTCACCGTAAGCTGCGACCCATGCTCCCAGGCTTGCAGCACGAAAGGCCCGCTTCCCGCGCTATGCTGGTCCAACCAGGCGCGCGCCGTGTCGGTGGTCGCCGCATTGGTGGCGTCGGAGCCACCATGCGCCTTCAGCGTCGCCGCGCTGGCGATGGACAGGAACGGCGAGGTCAGCAGGAACAGCCAATCCACGTTGAGCGACGTAAGCTTGATCGTGACTTCGTTCGGCCCGCTCTTGTCTACGGACTGGACGCCGTCCTGGAACCACGACGCGGGTCCCTTCAGGTATTTCTGGCGCTTCAGCGAAAACACCACGTCCTCGGGCGTCGCCGGCGTGCCGTCCGAGAACTTGATGTTCGGATTGAGCTGGAACACGTAGGTCAGGCCATCCGCACTGACGTCCCACTTGGTGGCGAAGTCCGAGGTGACCTTGCTGAAGTCGGAGCCCGGGAAAGTCAAAAGCTGGTCATAGACGCCGCGCAGGAAAATCGGCACCGTCAGTTCGTTCGCACCTTGCGGATCGAGCGTCCGCGTATCGCCTTCCTGGATGGCGACCACCAGCGTCGAGAGCTGCTTCCCCTGCGCCCGCGCCGGCGCTGTCAGGGCTGCCGTCATCAGGCCGGGCAGCGCGGCGCCGATCGCCGCCTGCTGCAACAGCCCGCGGCGGGAGATGGATGACGGGACGTCTCCCCGATCGTATCGTTGGGTATGGCTGTTCATAGTTGCTCTCCCTGATGATGCACCGTTTGGCCGCCCGCCCGCCCGCCCCAGCTCCGGCCCGCATCGGGGCAACGCGTGAGCGGCTGCATAAGATGGCATCCACTACCTGGAATGTCACGTTGGCCTGCCGCCCGAGCACCAGCGTGTTGCGCCTGCCCGACGTGCCTCCAGGATGAACGACGCGTTTACGGTGCCGCGTGCGCCTCCAGCCTCGCTGCCAGCAGACCAATTGCGCGAGCCTATGGTTGGTTTCAACCGCAGATGAACGCAGATGAACCCAGATATACCGTGCCACTTCAAATACCGTTGGCAAAGCGCTGGATCTCGAGGCGGGGCTTGCCGAAGTTGAGCAACAGACAGAGCCTCAGGCCGGTCGCCCTCAGGTAGTTGATGCACTGCGCGGCATGAGCGTTGTCCAGCGCCTTGACCGCTTTCAGTTCGACCATGATGGTTCCCTCGACCAGGAGATCGACGGCGTACATGCCGACGACAATGCCGTCGTAGTGAACCACAATCCCATGTTGTTGCGAGACGGCAAGACCAGACTTGCGCAGTTCGTGCGCCAATGCATTCTCATAGACCTTCTCCAGGAACCCGATCCCGAGCGTATTTGTCACCCAGAAAGCGCAACCAATGACCTGCTCCGAAAGTCGATTGACCCGAGTTTCATCTGTGTTCATCTGCGTTCATCTGCGGTTGAAATATCTCTACATGCCGCGTGTGTCTTCGGCCCACCGGCAGCAGATCAATTGCGCGACCCCATGTTTAACATCTGATGAACGAACCCGCTCTCCCCTCAACGCCCCGTAGCCACCTTTACTGTCCGTCGGACAGTGCCGCCGCGCCGCCAATGCCCAAGCCGCCCCTTATCGGCGGCCGGCATCTCTCCCTCGCCCCACTCCACGCCCACCGGCGTGCCCGGCCCACTGTCGGTCATCGGCAGGTCAGCGCGCGCTCAACTGGAACCGGCTCGCCGCGAATCCCCAGCCTGCGCTGATCCGGGCCGACCGTGTGTGGCCGATCGGCGTTCCCACGCTTCCGTTGGCGCCGATAATTTGCTTTCCTCGCCCGGTTGATTGTGCCCAGCTCCGCGTCAGGAGATCTGGACGACGCGGCACGTAGTGGAACAGCGCTCATCCCGGAGGATTCCATGAACACAGTCACGACCGAAGCCCAGTCGATCAGTGCCTACGGTCCGGCAAGGTCCAGCGTGGGGGGTACCCCGCTCGACGCGGCGGAGCTGCAGCGGATGCAGGCCTATTGGCACGCGACCCTGTACCTGTCGGCCGGCATGATCTATCTGCGGGCCAATCCGCTGCTGCGAGAACCGCTGAAATCCGAGCACGTCAAGCGGCGCCTGCTCGGCCACTGGGGCTCGGACGCCGGCATGAGCCTGACCTACATTCATCTCAATCGCCTGATCAAAAAGTACGACTTGGACATGATCTTCATCGCCGGACCGGGGCATGGCGCGCCGGCACTGCTGTCCAATGTTTATCTCGAAGGCACCTATTCCGAGATCTACACCGACATCACACAAGACACTAAAGGGCTGCATCGGTTTTTGAAGCAGTTCTCGTTTCCAGGCGGCATCGGCAGCCATTGCACGCCGGAGACTCCCGGCTCGATCCACGAAGGCGGAGAACTCGGCTACTCCCTGTCGCACGGCTTCGGCGCGGCCTTCGACAATCCCGATCTGATCGTGGCCGTCATGGTCGGCGACGGCGAGTCGGAAACCGGGCCGCTGGCGACGGCATGGCACTCGAACAAGTTCCTCGACCCGGTTCGCGACGGCGCTGTCCTGCCGGTGCTGCACCTGAACGGTTACAAGATCGCGAACCCCACCATTCTGGCCCGCATTCCGCATCACGAGCTGGAGCACCTGTTCCGCGGCTACGGCTACGAACCCTATTTCGTCGAGGGTTCCGACCCCGACAGCATGCACCAGGCTTTGGCCGCCACGCTGGAACACTGCATCCGAGAGATCAGGCGGATCCAGAGAGAAGCACGTGGATCCACCTCAAAGGTCGAACGGCCCCGCTGGCCGATGGTGATCTTGCGCAGCCTCAAGGGATGGACCGGCCCAAAGGAGGTCGACGGACACAAGGTCGAAGGATTCTGGCGCGCCCACCAGGTCCCGCTGGCGGAGATACACGAGAATCCCAAGCATCTGGCCATGCTGGAAGAGTGGCTGCGCAGCTATCATCCGGACAAGCTCTTCGACGCCGAGGGGCGCCTGATGCCCGAGTTGCGGGAGCTCGCACCGAAAGGCGCCCGACGGATGGGTGCCAACCCGCACGCCAACGGTGGCCTGCTGCGCCGCGCATTGCGCTTGCCGGACTTTCGCAACTACGCCGTCCAGATCGACAGCCCCGGCGCAACCGAGGTCGGACCCACGCAGCTCCTGGGCCAGTTCCTGCGCGACATCGTGCGCGACAATCCATCCAACTTCCGTGTCCTCAGCCCGGACGAGAACGCCTCCAACCGCCTGACCGCGCTTTATGAGGTGACCAAGAAGACCTGGCTTGGCGAATACTTTGCCGAAGATGCCGACGGCGGCGAACTGGCGCCGGACGGACGGGTCATGGAGATGCTCAGCGAGCATACGCTCGAGGGTTGGCTGGAAGGCTATCTGCTGACCGGCAGGCATGGCTTTTTGTCGTCATACGAAGCGTTCGTCCACGTCATCGATTCGATGTTCAACCAGCACGCCAAATGGCTGGAGAAATCCGGTGAACTACCCTGGCGGGCCGATATTTCTTCCCTGAATCTGCTGATTACCTCGACCGTCTGGCGACAGGACCACAACGGCTTTACGCATCAGGATCCTGGCTTCCTCGATGTCGTCGCCAACAAGAGCCCGACCGTCACGCGCATCTACCTGCCGCCGGATGCCAACTGTCTGCTGTCGGTTGCCGATCACTGCCTGCGGAGCTGCAACTACATCAACGTGATCGTCGCTGATAAGCAGCAGCACCTGGTCTATCTCGACATGGACGCCGCTGTCACCCATTGCACAAAGGGCGTTGGCCTATGGCGATGGGCCAGCAGCGATCAGGACAGTGAGCCGGACGTCGTCATCGCCAGTTGCGGTGACGTCGCGACGATGGAGGCTCTCGCCGCGACCGCCCTGCTGCGGCAGCATTTCCCCGAGCTGAAGGTGCGTTTCGTCAACGTCGTCGATCTGTTCCGGCTGGTGCCAAGCACCGACCACTCGCACGGGCTCACGGACCGCGAGTTCGATGCGCTGTTCACCCCGGACAGGCCGGTTATTTTCAACTTCCACGCCTATCCCTGGCTGATCCATCGCCTGACTTACCGGCGGACCAACCACGACAACATCCACGTCCGCGGCTACAAGGAAAAAGGCAATATCAACACGCCGATGGAGCTGGCGATCCAGAACCAGGTCGATCGCTTCACGCTGGCGATCGACGCGATCGACCGCGTTCCGTCGCTCAGGCTTCGCGGATCGCACGCGCGCGACGCATTGATGAACGAGCAGCTCGCCTGTCGCCGCTACGCCTACGCGGAAGGGATCGACCCTCCGGACATCGTCGGGTGGAAATGGCCGTTCTGACGAAATGGACAACCTACGGCCACCGGCCTTCCCATCAGGAGGCTCTTGTTTCGTATGGTCAGTCGCACCGTCTCGTTGCATGACGTTCCAACCACGCCATGGCCGCATCCGGTTCGGCATCGGTGGAGCGCAGATAGGGCTTAACATCCAATAACGGCGTGCCGTCCACGCAATCGAGGTAGCGCACCTTGAGCGTGTCCGGCACCTCCAACCCCTCGAACCGAACCACCGAAAGCCCGATCGGGTTCGGCCGTGCCGGCGAGCGGGTGGCGAACACGCCGCGTTCCTCGCCGTCGAACGGCGGCATGAACGTCAGCTTCGGTTCGCGAACCTGATCCAGCCAGTAAAGCAGGATCAGATGCGAGAATCCCTCCAGGCTCTTCAAGCCAGGCACGAACTGCGCGAACACCCGTGCCAGGCAGAGTGGCGCGGGATCGGGCTGACGACCGTTCCGCGGACACTCGTCCTTGGTCCGCCACGGCGTGGCCAGCACACCGATCGGCCGCACCGTCCAACTCTCTGCCATTAGAGCACGTTCACCGGCACCTGCAGGTAGCGCACCCCGTTCTCCGCTGCCGGTGGCAGCTCCCCGGCGCGGATGTTCACCTGCACCGAGGGGATGATCAGCACGGGCATCGACAGCGTCTTGTCCCGCGTGGTGCGCAGCGCGACAAACTCCGCCTCGGTGACGCCGTCGTGAACGTGGATGTTGTGCGCCCGTTGCTCGGCCACCGTCGTCTCCCAGGCCGGCGGCCGCCCGCCGGGACAGTAGTCGTGGCAGATGAACATCCGCGTCTCCGGCGGCAACGCCAGGATGCGGCGCAGCGAGCGGTACAACGTTGCCGCGTCGCCGCCCGGAAAGTCGCAGCGCGCGGTGCCAGAGTCAGGCATGAAGAACGTATCGCCGATGAACACCGCATCACCGATCAGATAGCTGACACAAGCTGGCGTGTGGCCGGGCGTCTGCAGGACGCGCGCCGCTATGGTGCCGAGCGTGAATGTCTCGTCGTCGGCGAACAGGTGGTCGAACTGGCTGCCATCGGCCTGGAAGTCGCGTTCGAAGGCAAACACGTCTTTGAATGCTTTTTGCACCAGCGGCAACCTGTTGCCGATCCCGCTCCGCCCGCCGACGGCTCGCTTCACATAGGCGATACCGGACAGGTGGTCGGCGTGCACATGCGTCTCCAGCACCCATTCGACGACCACCTTGCGCTCACGGACGCGAGCAATGACCGCATCGGCCGAACGCGTAGAGGTGCGTCCGGCCTTCGGGTCGTAGTCGAGCACCGGATCGATCACCGCCGCATGCTGCGTCGCCGGATCCGTGACGAGATAGGTGACTGTGCCGGTGTCGCGGTCATAGAAGCCTTCAACCTCGGGCGTCGGTCGGGAGACGGCCATGCCACACCTCCTTCATTCGGGGGAAAAGCATACTCCAATTGGAGCAGCCGACACCACGAACATCGCTGCCAGCCGTCATTGCCGATTCACCGGAGCGTCACTGGACCGGCCCATGCCGCCTGCTACCGGTCTTCCCGCGACATGGAGGGCGCCACGATGGCCATGGAAACGCATCAGTTCGGTCCGAACCGGCAGATCACCGCCTATTTTCTGACCCAGGTCGGCAGCGTCTCGAAGACCACCAAGGCGGCGACGCCCGATCAGGACGAGCAGACGGCTGCGGTCGGCCGCATCTATACCGATTTCGTCCGCAAGGCGACATTCAGCCTGCACATCGCGATCTACGACTTCCGCCTGACCGGCGACGCGGGCAAGGAGTTTGTGGAGGCGCTGAACGAGCGGGCTAAAGCCGGCGTCGATGTGCGCGTCGCTTACAACCACTCCAGGAAGGACCGCACCCCGGAGGTGTTCGCCTATCTGGGCGCCGACGTGGCTCCCACGGGAGCGGAAACCTTCGTCGGCTCGCTCGACAAGACGGTGCTGAGCAAGGGAATCGAAGACACCGCCGAGCTCGAACTGCCGGTGCAGGACGAGCCGATCGACCCCGCCTCGCACCTCATGCACAGCAAGTACATCATCCGCGACGGCACGCTGCCGGCGGCGGCAGTGCTGACGGGCTCGACCAATTTCACCAACGACGCCTGGTCGGGCGCCCGAGCTTGCACGCTACTATTCGAACGACTTCGGCGAGATGTGGGATAGCGGCAAGATCGCCAGTTCAGGCCGCGACGATACCGGCACCGTGACCATCGACGGCATTCCCGTGAGTGTCGCGTTCTCGCCCGGCCAGGGCCGCCAGATCGATACCGACATCGCCGGAGCGATCGCCGCTGCGCAGGGAAGACTGCTGGTCGCTTCCATGGTGATCTCCTCGGGTGCGGTGCTGGGTGCGCTGGTTGACCGTGCCCATCGCGTGAGCGAATTCGGCGGCATCTTCGACGCCACCGAGATGGAGATGGTGATGCGCGACTGGGCGCGGTCCAGCGGCCACGCTCAGCCCAGGAATGCGAACCCGCACACCGGCGAGAGCCACCACACGTCGCATGGCCATGCGCACGGCGCCCGGCATGACAGCACGCATGCCAGGACAGAGACAGAAGCGGGCGCCTGGCACGACGCGCATCACAGCAATACGCGCGCCCAGGCGCTTGGCGCCGCCAGCCAGGGCAAGGCCCAGCTCTTTGCCTCGATCGCGCCACTGCTGCACTCGAAGAGCTCGCTCCCCTACAGCGCCGACGCGCCGCATAATTTCATGCACAACAAGCTGGCGGTCTGCGACAACACCGTGGTGACCGGCAGCTTCAACTTCTCCGCCAACGCGACGCGCAACGCAGAGAATGTGGTGATGGTAAAGAGCCAGGAGGTGGCGGACGCCTACGCCGCCTACGTGCACGAGCTGATGAAGCTTTATCCCCACATGGTCTGCCGACCTAGCGGAAGGCAGAAACGCCGGCGCCGATCTCACTACGGTTGACATTCCGAACCGCAAGATCGCTCATTCGAAGAATGGGCACCAAGCAGTATCCCAGTTTCCGCGAAGCGGTAGCCGACATCCCGGACGGGGCCACCGTGGCGTTCGGCGGCTTCGCCATGCCGGGCACGCCGTTCAACCTGATCAAAGCGCTGGCCGAGCATGGCGCAAAGCGCCTGACCTGCATCGCCAATACCACCGGCGGGGCGCAGCAGCCGCGCATGCCCGATATCGGTCTGTTGGTGGAACAGGGGCAGGTGCGCAAGGTGATCTGCGCCTTCACCGCCGCGACCCGCGCCTCCGATGTGCTGCCATTCACCCGATACTACGAGTCCGGCGAAGTCGAAGCCGAACTGGTCCCCCAAGGCACGCTAGCCGAGCGGCTGCGCGCCGCCGGTGCCGGCATTCCCGCCTTCTACACGCCCACGGCCGTCGGCACCGAGCTCGCCGAAGGCCGCGAGACACGCGTGATCAACGGCCGAGAATACCTGTTGGAATATGCACTGCACGTCGATTACGCCTTCCTGCGCGCCCGCCGCGCCGACGAGTTCGGCAACCTGCAGTTCCACCGCTCGCAGCGCAATTTCAATCCGGTGATGGCAACGGCGGCGCGCGTCGCGATCGTGGAGGTGGACGAAGATATCGTGCCGACCGGCGCGATCGACCCCGACCAGGTCCACACGCCAGGGATCTTCATCCACCGGCTGGTGAAGGTCCCACCGCCCCCCGACGGCATCTGGCCCATCCGCCGCCAGGAGCGACGGCGATGAGCGACGCTGCGAAGGGCTGGAGCCGCCAGCAAATGGCCGACCGCATCGCCCATGAGTTCGGCGACGGCTGGATCGTCAATCTCGGTGTCGGAATGCCCACACTCTGCTCCAACACCGACATCGGCGATCGGCACATCATCTACCATTCCGAGAATGGTGTGATTGGTTACGGCCCAATCGCGCCCGCCGGGCAGGAGGATCTCAACCTCGTCAATGCCGGCGGCCAGAACGTCACGTTGAATCCATGGGCCGCGGTGGTGCACCACGCCGACTCCTTCGCCATCATCCGCGGCGGCCGGATCGACGTCACCGTACTCGGTGCGTATGAGGTCGCCGAGAATGGCGATTTCGCCAACTGGAAGCTCGCTGGAGCGAAGGGTGGCGGGATCGGTGGCGCAATGGACCTCGCGGCCTGCGCCAAGAGGGTGTTCGTGATCATGGAGCACCTGACCCGCGACGATCGCCCGAGACTGGTGCGCCGCTGTGCCCTGCCGGCGACTGCCCGCGGGGTGGTCAAGCTGGTGGCGACCAACTACGGGCTGTTCGAGCCCGCCGGCGAAGGCTTCAGCGTCCGTGAATTGGCTCCGGGGATTGGGCTCGACGAGGTGCGGGCCGCCACCGGAGCAGTACTGCGGGCATAGTTACCCCAGCCGCACCACCGAACGCCGCGCTTCCGCTAATCCCTACTCTCATGCAGTCTCTGACCAGCGCAAGCAACAGGTCGCGCGCATGAACGCCCTGAAACCGCTGTCCGGACTACTGGTGCTGACCTTGGAGCAGGCGGTGGCGGCACCCTACGCCAGCTCCCGCCTTGCCGATGCCGGCGCGCGGGTCATTAAGATCGAGCGCCCCGAAGGCGATTTCGCCCGCTTCTACGATAACGCTGCAAACGGCCTGTCGAGCTACTTCGTCTGGCTCAACCGCGGCAAGCAGAGCCTTGTCGCCGACATCAAGGACCCCACCGACGCCGCCCTGCTCCAACGCATCCTCGTCCGCGCTGACGTGTTCATCCAGAACCTGGCACCTGGTGCCGCCGCGCGCGCCGGCTTCGGCTCCGATGCGCTGCGCCGGCAACACCCACGGCTGATCACCGTCGATATCTCCGGTTATGGCAACACCGGCGAGTACGCCTCGATGAAGGCGTACGATCTGCTGGTGCAGGCGGAATCCGGGCTCGCCATGGTCACCGGCCATCCGGCGGGCCCCGGTCGCGTCGGCGTCTCGGCCTGCGACATCGCCTGCGGGATGGCAGCGCATGCCGGCATCCTGGAAGCCTTGATCGCCCGCGGCCTCACCGGCCAGGGCAAGGCGCTTAAGGTCAGCCTCTTCGACGGCATGGCGGACTGGATGAACGTGCCGCTGCTGTTCTTCGAAGGCAGCGGCCGTGCACCGCAGCGCATGGGCCTCGCGCATCCATCGATCTGCCCCTATGGCGCCTTCCCGCTGGCCGACGGCTCAGTGGTCCTGATCGCCATCCAGAACGAGCGTGAATGGGCCGAGTTCTGCGCCGAATTCCTCCGCGAGCCGGATCTTCCCGCCCGCGCGGGGTTCCAAACCAACGTCGCCCGCGTCGCCAACCGCGCCGCAGTCGATGCGCATATCGCCGATGCGTTCGCCCGTCTCTCGCGCGATGAGGCAGCCGCCCGCCTGCGCGCGGCCCACACCGCATACGGCTTCGTCAACGACCTCGCCGCAGTCGCGCGCCACCCGGCATTACGCCGGGTGAGCGTAGAGACACCGAACGGCACTGTCTCGCTCGCCGCCCCCCCGGTGCTGGACAGTGACGGAGCGCGCGGGCTCGGACCGGTTCCCGCGATCGGTGAGCACTCCGCCGCGATCCGGTCGGAGTTCGCACCATGATCCGTCATGTCGGAACCAGCCTGGCGGCCGACCGCTTGTGCCTGGGCAGAGCGCGGCGTAAGCGTCCGCGGCTTTGCAAGCGAGGGACCTGACGATGTCGGTGGCCGCCGTCGCGGCCGGCGAGCGCACCCGAGCGCCGGAGTTCAGCGTGCTGCTCGCGGTCCTTGGCGTGGTGTACGGCGATATCGGCACCAGCCCGCTCTACGCGTTCAAGGCCAGTCTCGAGCTGTTCCGGCACATCGCCATCACCGATGTCGAGGTGCTGGGGATTCTTTCGCTCATCTTCTGGTCGCTGGTGCTGATCGTCACCGTCAAATACGTGATGCTTGTCATGCGCGCCGACAACCGCGGCGAGGGTGGCGTGCTCGCTCTGATGGCGCTGGCGCAGCGGGTTTGCGTGAACCCCGGCATGCGCGCCTTCATCGTCCTGGTGGGCATTGCCGGCGCCTGCCTGTTCTTCGGCGACGGCGTCATCACCCCGGCGATCTCGGTGATGTCGGCAATCGAGGGGCTGGAGGTCACCTCGCCCCAACTCCAAATTTATGTCCTGCCGATCAGCACGGTGGTGATCCTGGCGCTGTTCGCCGTGCAATATCACGGCACCGGCAGAGTCGGGCGGCTGTTCGGTCCGGTGATGGCCATTTGGTTCATCAGCATCGCACTGCTCGGGATCAATCAGATCCGCTTGCATCCCCACGTCCTGCTGGCGCTGTCGCCGAGCTATGCGATCGAGCTCTGTATCGTCTATAAGGCGATGGCGTTCATCGTGCTGGGCGCGGTGGTGCTGTGCGTGACCGGCGCCGAGGCGCTGTACGCCGACATGGGCCATTTCGGCGCCCATCCCATCCGTGTGAGCTGGACCTTTTTCGTGCTGCCCGCGCTGGTGCTGAACTATTTCGGCCAAGGTGCCCTCGTGCTCGAGGACCCCCGCGCGATCGACAATCCATTCTTCCTGGCCGGCCCGCACTGGATCAGGTTGGCCCTGGTGGTACTCGCCGCCGCGGCGACCGTCATCGCCAGCCAGGCGGTGATATCAGGCGCTTATTCGATGACCCGGCAGTGCATGCAGCTCGGCTTCCTGCCGCGCATGACGGTGCGCCACACCAGCTCGCGTGAGGCCGGCCAGATCTACGTCCCGCAGGTCAATTTCGCGCTGGCGATCGGAGTGCTGGCCCTGGTGCTCGGCTTCAAGACGAGTGACAGCCTCGCCTCGGCATACGGAATCGCCGTCACCGGCACTTTCACCTGCACCGCCGTGCTCGCCGCGGTGGTGTTCCGCCGGCAGTTCCGCTGGCCACGTAGCGCGGCTCTCGTTGTGTTCGGCGGCTTCTTCCTGATCGACATCACCTTCTTCTCGGCCAACACGATCAAGGTTGTAGAGGGTGGTTGGGTGCCGCTGGTGTTCGCGTTGGCGCTGATGGCGTTGATGACGTCCTGGAAGCGCGGGCGCGATCTGCTGCTGGCGCGCTGGCGACAGGACAGCCTGCCGCTCGCCTCCTTCCTCGCGCGGCTGCCGCAGTCGCGCATCTTGCGTGTGCCCGGGCAGGCCGTGTTCCTGACCGGCAATCCCGACTACGTGCCAGGCGCCCTGTTGCATAACCTGAAGCACAACAAGGTGCTGCACGAGCGGGTGCTGTTCGTCACCGTGCAGAACCTCGACGTGCCCGAGGTCGAACCGGACCAACGGATGGACACCAAGGAGCTGGCGTCGGGAATCCATCGGGTGATCCTGCGCTACGGTTTCATGGAAAGCCCCGACATCCCGCGGGCATTGGAGCGGCTGACGGAGCGCGGGATTGCCTTCGACCCCATGCAGGCCAGCTATTTCCTCGGCCGTGAGGTCATGGTGCCTTCGATGGCGCCAAAGATGTCGCTGTGGCGGCGCTGGTTATTCGTGTTGCTGGCACGCAACGCCGTGCCGGTGACGGAGTTCTTTGGAATCCCGCCGGACCGCGTGGTAGAACTGGGCGTCCGCGTTGCAATTTAGGAGGTGCGACCCCACCCGACGCTTGCCTGTGCTGTTCCCAACCGGGACCTGAACCGCCATGTCGAGTCCCCGCCTTAGCCGTGTTACCGCCCTGCTCGCCAGCAGCCCGCGGAAGCCACAGGGGGATACGCGGTGCGGAATGGAAATCGAGCTCTGCCTGACCGCGGACAGTCAGCCGGATCCGCTCGCCTGCAGCTCGGGCGAGCCATGGCGGGTGAGGCGATTCTGGAGCGATCGACCGGACTGGCACGGATTGCTGGTCGCCCATGACGACGAGACTTGGGCGATGCGCAGTGCCGCCGATCCGGATGAGCCGTTGTGGGACCTGCGGGCAAGGACGTTCCGGCCCGGCGAGTACGTAACGCTCCGCCGTCCCGACGGCAGCGAACTCGCTTTTCGCATCGTCAGCGTCGAGGCGGTCTGATCGCCGCAGCAACCATACGCATGCTGACCCGCGACAGCTTCGTCAGCAAATCGTGACTGCGTGATCTTCGATCAGACCCGGTGCCCGAAAGAGTGAGCCACGGTTGAAGACGCTCACATCAACGTCATGGCCGGCAAAAGGTCGCGATAATGGCGTCGAGTTGCATTCGATCGGGAGTCAATCATTCGGCCGGTCGGTATGATACAATTCATGAGACTCGAACCATGACGGGAGAGTAATTCGCCGGCATTCGCGGCGTGAGGCTTATGAAACCAAAATCCCGTTCCGCCGTTGGCAGACCCAGGGTGCCAAAGGGTCCGGTGCTGACGGTGGCGTGAAGAAATCGGCCCGTCACCGCCGTTGCACTATAGCGACGACGTTGCCAAGTGGGATGGACGATAAAGCTAAATGCGCGTATCCACGACTTCGGTTACCCGCATTGCGATGGACTCGGTCGCTTGGCACAACCAACGGTCTGAGCCGTCGCTCCCGCCTTCGCGATTACCGGGCGGCGCTTGTACATGAAAGGGACGACATGACCAGCAGCAGCAATAACGATGCGAACGACGGTCTCACGAGTATCCTCCGCACCACCATCGTGGAGCTGGTTCGCCGTGATGGTCCCGACCTCTCGGCGCGGCAGTTGGGCGTCTTCCTGACCTGCTATCTGGAGACCGAGGCGCAGACGGTTCGCGGCCTCGCCGCGAGGCTCGGCGTCTCCAAGCCGGCAATCACCCGCGCTCTCGACCGGCTGACCGAATTCGATCTCGTGAAGCGCAAGACCGATCCGCTCGACCGCCGCAGCGTGCTGGTGCAGCGTACTCCTGCCGGCATGGCGTTCCTGCGTGAGTTGCGGACTATCCTCCGCGACGCTGCCGCCGGGATGAAGCTCGGCGCCGATCTCGGATTGGCCGCCCGCCCCCGTGCCGCCGAGATGCGCGCTGCGCATTAGCGGCCGGCCTCTCGGGTCGTGCATGACATTTCTCGGTCCGCGCCCTGGACGGACAGGGCGGGGTCGGGTGCGCAGTATGCAGAGCTAATAGCGGAACTGGACGCCCTGCTCCAGGGCGAGACCGATCCGATCGCCAACGCCGCCAACGCGACAGCGGCAATTTTCTATAGCCTGCCCGATCTGAACTGGGCGGGCGTCTATTTCTTGCGCGGTCCCGAGCTCGTGGTCGGGCCGTTCCAAGGTCGTCCCGCCTGCACGCGCATCCCGCTCGGTCGCGGCGTGTGCGGTACCGCGGCCGCCGAGCGGCGGTCGGTGCGGGTGCCCGACGTCGCGGCCTTCCCGGGGCACATCGCCTGCGACCCGGCATCGCGCTCCGAACTGGTGGTGCCGCTCATCTGTGTCGAGCGGCTGGTGGGGGTACTCGATCTCGACAGCCCCCGCCTCGCGCGTTTCGACGACGCCGACCAGGCCGGGTGCGAGATGTTGGCAACCATGCTTGCCCGTCACCTCGCGGCTTTGCCCTGACCCCCGGGAAGGGGCTCACACGGAACGCCGCAGGCTCGCACCGTCCCTCCCACGCCCCGCGGCTGCGAGCAGTCGATGGTCGCCCGTCCCGCCCGGTGATAGTACGTTCTGCATCAAAGGCCCGAGGAGGAAACTGATGAGCGACGTTCCGATGCAACGAGGCTTGGCGACCCGACCACGAACCGGCTGGGGATGGTTCGTGGCGCTCGGCGTGGTCATGATTCTGCTGGGCGTGTTTGCGTGGTTCGACGTCGTGGCGGTCACGCTTGCCGGTACGATCTTTATTGGCGCCGCCCTGCTCGTAGGTGGCGTGCTCCAGGTCGCGCACGCCTTCATGGACCGCAGTTGGGGCGGCTTCGTGCTGCAGGTCGTGGCCGGGGTCCTCTACGCCATCGCCGGGCTGCTGATCATGGGCGAGCCGGTGCGCGGCGCCGTGGTCGTCACCATCGTCTTGGCCGTGGTGATGATCGTGGCCGGCATCGCTCGGATCGTGATGGCGCTGCGCCATTGGCACATGGGCGGCTCCGGCCTGCTGCTGCTCGGGGGACTGATCAGCGCGATCGTCGGTATTGCGCTGTACTTCACCTTGCCCTGGTCCGGCCTCTGGGTGCTCGGCACGCTGATCGCGATCGAGCTGATCTTCCACGGCGCCGCATGGTTCGAGTTCGGCCTCGCGCTGCGGCGAGTTCAGTAGCTCAACGGCCGGACCGCGCCTCGCGGAACGGAGTGTTCGTCTCGGCCAGCTCATGCAGCAGAGGCGCTGGCGCCCAGCGGTTGCCATACTGCTGATGCCAGGCCTGGATGTGATCGTACACGGCACGCACGCCAATGCCGTCCGCCCAGAACATCAGCCCGCCGCGGTAGCGCGGAAAGCCGAAGCCGTGCAGCCACATCACGTCGATGTCGCTGGCACGATAGGCTTTGCCCTCACTCAGGATGCGGCACGCCTCGTTCACCGACGCGAACAGCAGTCGCTGCAGGATCTCCTGGTCGGTGAAGCTGCGCTGAGGCACGCCGAGTTCGGCGGCGACCTGCCGGATGATCCGGGCGACGTCCAGGTCCGGATGCGCGGTGCGATCGCCCTTCTCGTAACGGTACCAGCCGGCGCCGGTCTTCTGGCCGTAGCGGCCGAGCTCGACGATGCGATCGGCGATCGGCAGCTTGCGGTAATTCGGGTCGGCGGCGGCGCGACGACGACGCCCGGCCGCGCCCACATCCAATCCCGCAAGGTCGCCAACGGCGAACGGGCCCATCGGATAACCGAAATCCATCATAACCTTGTCGACCTGTTCGGGCAGGCAGCCTTCCTCCAGGAGGATCACCATCTCGGTGTTGAAGGGCGCGCGTGAGCGGTTAGCGACGAAACCATCGGTATTGCCCGCCATCGCGGAGATCTTCCCGATCCGCCGACCCATCTGCATGGCGGTGACCAGCGTCTCCGCCGACGACTGCGCACCGCGCACCACTTCCAGCAACTTCATCACGTTTGCCGGAGAGAAGAAATGCGTCCCGGCCACGTCCTGCGGGCGCTTCGTCGCCGCGGCGAGCCGGTCGATGTCGAGCGCCGAGGTGTTGGAGAACAGCAGCGCGCCCGGCTTCATCGCCCGGTCCAGCGCGGCGAACACCGGCAGTTTGACATCCATCTCTTCGAACACCGCTTCGATCACGACGTCGCAGTCGCTGATCTCGCCATAGCCGCCGACCGGCTGGATGTGGGCTAAGCGGCGCTGAGCCTCTTGTTCACTCAGGCTCCCGCGGCGCACCGACGTCGCGTAGTTGGAGCGGACGCGTTCCAGCCCGCGCTCGAGCGCCTCCTTGGTGCTGTCCATGATGCGCACTGGAATGCCCGCATCAGCGAAGCTCATGGCGATGCCGCCACCCATCGTGCCGGCGCCGATCACCGCGACGGTGCTGAAGTCGCGCGGCTTTATGCTGTTTGGGATGTCGGGAAGCTTGGCCACTTCCCGTTCGGCGAAGAAGGCGTAGCGCAGCGCACGGGCTTCGTCCGAGTTCTCGAGCTCGGCGAACAGTTCCTGTTCCCGCTTCAGCCCTTCGTCGATGGGCAGCGAGCAGGCAGCTTCGACCGCGGCGATACAATTGTAGGGGGCCTTCTGATTGCGCGCGCGGCGGGCGATCGACTGGCGCATTGCATCGAATATGCCAGAGTCATCCTTCGCCTCTCGCAGCTTCTCGTTCCGGTCGCGCACGCGTGGCAGCGGCCGGGTCGCAGCAATGCGCGTCGCCATGCCAATCGCGGCAGCGAGCAGATCAGCGCCCTCGGGCAGCAGCTCATCGATCAGGCCGAGCTCCTTCGCCTCCGGCGCCGGGACGTGGCGGCCGGACACGATCATGTCGAGCGCAACCTTCGGCCCGACCAACCGCGGCAGGCGTTGCGTACCCCCGCCTCCGGGCAGGATTCCGATCAGCACTTCCGGCAGCCCGACCTTCGCCGAAGGAGCGGCGATGCGGTAGTGGCAGGCCATTGCGATCTCCAGCCCGCCGCCCAGCGCATAGCCATGGATGGCGGCGACCACCGGCTTCTCGCTGGCATCCAGGATGTCATAGACGCGTTGGCCGAGCGGCAGCCGGTTGCGTGGTTTGCCGAACTGGCGGATATCGGCGCCGGCGATGAAGCTGCGGCCAGCGCCGATCAGCACCATGGCGCGAATCGCCGGATCTGCGTTGCCTTGCTTGATGGTGTCGATAATGCCCTCCGGCACGCCGGGGCTGAGTGCGTTCACCGGTGGATTGTTCACGGTGATGACGCCGATTTCGCCGTCGCGGCTGAGGCTGACGAGTGCTGTATCGCTCATGGCGCTACTTCCTACGCTGATTACGGAAGACTATGCCGCAGCCAAATATGCGTCCACGGCGCGAAGTGACCGCATTGCTATGTGCGGGGTCGCATCCGAACGCGGCCAGACCCTACAACAGAAAAATGACCCGCCCAGTCGTCGCGGGCCGTAATCAATCCGGCGAGCCGCAATCCGGCGTCGCCAGGTTTCGGCATTGGCAAACGGAACAGAACGATGCCACATTCGGAGGGCAGGGTTGAACCGTTCGCCAACTCGCCGAAGTCCTTGTCAAACGTTAGCAGAATGCGCTGTTCGCGTGCCGCCCACGCCAGGACCTCTACATCGGTCGCACCAGGGGCTGCTCTTCTTACCCAAACTATGTCATGTCCGGCAACCTCAAGGGCGGCAACTGCCGCGCCGGGGAAATTTTCGTCGGCGAGAAAGCGCATATCAAGCTGCGCTCGGAAATACCCGTTCGGCACTCAGAGTGTCGCGCGCATACGCCAGGCAAGCGATGACATCATCATGGGTCAAGCCAGGATAACTTTGCAGAATATCGGTCTCGGTCCAGCCGTCCGCCATCAAACCGATTACGAACTCCACGGAGAGCCGTGTTCCACGAATGACCGGCTTGCCGACGAGCACTTGAGCGTCGAGCATGATGCGTGGATGATCTGTCATGATGGTTTGGTCCCTTATGCGACTGAAGATCATACCAGCCGCGGTTGCCAACGCCATTCTTCGGAAAGTCGCCGACCCATTTCAGCCCTCATAGCACCTGCTCCGCCACAACCCGCATCACCTCGGTGCTCGCCCCCTTCAGCACCATGGTGCGTACGTGCCCGCCCTTCGCTGCATCCTTCCACGCCGCCAGCCGGTCCTTGATCCGTTCCGCCGGACCAACCAGCGAGATCTCGTCGATCAGTCGATCCGGTACCGCAGCCGCCGCCTCACTCTTCTTCCCGTCCAGATAGAGGTCCTGGATCGTTCTCGCCGCTTCCTCATACCCAAGCTTGCGTGCCACATCGTTATAGAAATTCTTCGTCCGCGCGCCCATCCCGCCAATGTAGAGCGCCAGCTCCGGCCGGATAGCGTCACGGCACGCCGCCACGTCCGGACCCATCTTCGCCCGCACGTACGGCGCAACATCAAAATCTCCCAGGCTCGGGGTCCGGCCGGCTTTGCCCATCCCCTCAAGCAGGGGCTCCGTCACAATCCCCGGCTGTTCCGGCGAATAGAAGATCGGCAGCACCCCATCCGCCACCTCGCCCGCGGTACGCAGCCCCGCCGGCGTGATCGATGCCGCGTAGAATCTCAGCGCCGGATTGCCATGCGCGATGCTGCGCAGCGGCTTGCCCAGTCCGGTCGCGTCCGCCCCCCGATACGGGATATCGTAGTGCTCGCCATGGAACTCGAGCGGCGCGCTGCGCTCGAGGATGCTGCGCATGATGGCGATATATTCCTTCGTGCGCAGCATCGGCTTGCCGTATGGCACACCATGCCAGCCCTCCACGACCTGCGGGCCGGACATCCCGACGCCGCACAAAAAGCGACCACCCGACAAGTGCTGCAACGAGATCGCGGTCATCGCCGCCATCGCCGGCGTGCGCGCGGGGATTTGCATGATGCCGGTGCCGGCCTTGATCCGGGTCGTGCGCGCCAGTATCCACGCCACCGGGGTCACTGCATCGGTGCCATAAGCTTCGCCGGCCCACGCTTCTGCGAAACCAAGCCGTTCCGCCTCCAGCACGCGTTCGATATCCAGCCGGGGATGCGCCCCCGACATATCGACGGTGATACCAAGCTGCATCGGGCCGCCTCCTAACGCAAATTGGCGATGACTTCATCCCGGAAGCGGGCCATGTTGTCGAGCGTCGCCTGCAATGTTGGGCCGAACAGCCCGAAATCGAACGCGCGCACGCCCACCTCCGCCAGCGCACGGATATCGCCCACGTAGTCCGCCAGTCCACCGGTGAACAGCTTGCGCTGGCCATCAACAGTGCCCTTGGGTTGCGCCTCGGGGTTGGAAGACACACGGTAGGCGAGGGTAATCAGCTCCGGATCGCGCCCGGCCTTCTCGGTAAGTGCACGCAGTTTCGCGACCGCCGCCTTGTAGCGCGCCAGCGTATCCATCGGAAATTGCGGGTTGGTGCCGATCGGATACCAGCCATCGGCATGTTTGGCTGTGCGGCGCAACGCCGGTCCGCTCTCGCCGCCCACCCAGATGGGGATCGGCCGCTGCACCGGTTTCGGCTGGAACACCACGTTGGCAAATTTCACGTACTTGCCCTCGAAGCGCGGATCGTCTTTCTCCCACAGTTCCTTGCAGGCCATCATGTACTCGTCGGTCACCGCGCCGCGCTCGGCGAACGGCGGCGTGCCGACGGCCTCGAATTCCTCCTGCATCCACCCGGCGCCGATCCCCAGCGTCAGCCGGCCCTTGGAAAGCACGTCGAGCGTCGCCAACATCTTTGCCGTTAGCACGGCGGGCCTGTGCGGCACCACCATGACAGACGTAACGATCCGCAGCTTGGACGTCTTCGCCGCGATCCACGTCGCCGTGGTAAGCTGCTCGTGCCGATCGACACGCGCGCCGGAAGGAAACTCGCCGCTCTCGCTATACGGATAGCGCGAGGCAACATCGGTAGGGATCAGAAGGTGATCGCTGACGGTAACATAGTCGAACCCGAGCATCTCTGCTTCGTGGGCGATACGGGTCAGCGTATCGACCCCGGTCAAAGGCCCGCTGGTGGGCACGCTGCATCCGATCTGCATTTGTTCCTCCACTCGAATTCCGTCGGCAACGACGCTACCACAGAAGCTGGCGAGATTTGCCTCGGGCAGGACGCGGGCACAGGATGAGCTGCGACCGACCTAACAGAAAACGAGGAGGAAGGCCGGGGATGGAGTTTGGCATCCATGTCCGCGCGCAGGGCTGGCTGACCGAGCGAGCCAATCTGATCGCGCTGGCCCGGCGAGCCGAGGCGCTCGACTACCGCCTGATAGGCATGGTGGATCACCTCGTGTTGCCGCGCGACGTTGCCACGCGCTACCCGTACACACAGGACGGCATCTGGCCCGGCACGCCCACTGGCGAGTGCTTCGACGTGCTCGCCTCACTGTGCTTTCTGGCGGGCTGCACCGAGCGCATCGGCCTGCTCAGCTCGGTGATGGTGGTGCCCTATCGCCCGGCGGTGACCGCGGCCAAGATGTTGGCCACCGCTGACGTGCTGTCGGACGGCCGTGTCATCGCCGGGGTCGGCGCAGGCTGGATGCGCGAGGAATTTGAAGCTCTCGGCGCGCCGCCCTTCGACCATCGTGGCACCGTGACCGACGAGTTCCTCACCGCGTTTCGCACCTTGTGGTCGGACGACGCGCCCGTCCTTCACGGCGATCACGTCAAATTCAACAATGTGATCTTCCGCCCGAAGCCCGCTCAGCAACGCATCCCCATCTGGGTTGGCGGTGAAAGCGCACCTGCGCTGCGACGGACCGTGCGTTTTGGTGATGCCTGGTATCCGGTTTCCAACAACCAGCAGATCCTACTCGACACGCCGGTACGGTTGGCGCAAGGCATCGAACGCTTGCACCGGACGGCGGAGGCAGCGGGACGCGACCCCGCCACGATCGAAGTCGACTATCTGTGGTTCAAGCCGGTGACATGGTCCGAGCAGTCTGCATCCGACGGTGGGCGCGTCATGTTCACCGGCAGTTCGGCGCAGATGGTCGAAGATGCTTCGGCGCTCGCCCGTATTGGCGTGCGCCATCTGGTGGTGCTGCTGCAGGCACCGACGCTCGCTGAGTCACTCGAACGCCTGCAGCGCTTCGCCGAAGATGTGATCCCTGCTGTGCACTGAGGGAGAAACAGCAAGCCGATGACCGATAACGAACTGACGCAACGGATTCTTGCTACCCCTCTGGCGGAGCTGATGGCGGAGGCGAGTGCGATCCGCGATGCAACGTATGGCCGGATCGTGACCTACTCGCGGAAGGTGTTCATCCCGCTGACCAAGCTCTGCCGCGACGTGTGCCACTACTGCACCTTCGCCGAGCGTCCCCGCGGCGGCTACGCGGCATATTTGTCGCCCGACGAGGTGCTGGCGATCGCGCGCGCCGGTGCGGCTGCCGGCTGCACCGAGGCACTGTTCACATTGGGCGACAAGCCGGAGCTGCGCTACCGCGCCGCGCGCGAGGCCCTGGCCACACTCGGCCACACCAGCACGATCGGCTACCTGCGCGAGATGTGCGCGCTCGTGTTGCGCGAAACCGGGCTGCTGCCGCATGTCAACCCGGGCGTGATGACGCGCGACGAGATCGCCGCGCTGAGCGAGGTATCGGCCAGCCAGGGGCTGATGCTGGAATCCGTGAGTGCCCGGCTGTGCCAGCCCGGCGGCGTGCATTACGGCTCACCAGACAAATTGCCCGAACACAGGTTGGAGACGATACGAATAGCCGGAGAGCTTGCCGTCCCGTTCACCACCGGCATCCTTATCGGCATCGGCGAGACCCGCGCGGAACGGCTGGAATCGCTCATCGCGATCCGCGACCTGCATCGCTCCGGCGGGCATATCCAGGAAGTGATCGTGCAGAACTTCCGCGCCAAGCCGGGCACCAAGCTGGCCAACGCGGTGGAGCCCGACCTGGACGACCTGCTTTGGAGCATCGCCGCCGCGCGCCTGATCCTGCCACCCGAGGTGCACGTTCAGGCACCCCCTAATCTCTCCCCCGGTGTCTATCAGCGACTGATCGAAGCCGGCATCGACGATTGGGGCGGCGTCTCGCCGGTGACCCCCGACCACGTCAATCCCGAGGCGCCGTGGCCCGAAATCGAAGCGCTCGCTTCACGCACTGCATCGACCGGCAAGATCCTGGTTCCGCGTCTGCCGGTCTATCCCGCCTACGCATTCGCCGCCGACACTTGGCTCGCCCCGGCGCTCGCCACCGCCGTGCGTCGCGCCATGGATGCGGATGGCTGGGCACGCGACGACATGTGGGCGCCCGGTCTGACCACGATCCCTCGCCGCCGTCGCAGCCTGCTCGATCGCCCCGACCCGGCGATTACCGATACCGTTGCAAAAGCAACCTCAGGCCATCGCCTGACCGAGGCCGAGATCATCCGCCTGTTCGCGGCGCGCGACGCCGACTACCACCACGTCACCACGGCCGCCGACGCACTGCGCCGCCGCGTCTCCGGCGACGTCGTCCGCTACGTCGTCAACCGCAACATCAACTACACGAACATCTGCGCCTATCGCTGCAGGTTCTGTGCCTTCTCCAAGGGCAAGACGCACGAGGCGCTGCGCGGCCCGGCCTATGACCTCGATCTCGATGAGATCGTCCGCCGCGCCGTCGAAGCATGGGAGCGCGGTGCCACCGAGGTCTGCCTGCAAGGCGGCATCCACCCCGACTACACTGGCCGCACCTACCTCCGCATCTGCCGCGCGATCAAGGACGCGCTGCCGGAAATGCACGTGCACGCCTTCTCGCCGCTGGAGGTCACGCAAGGTGCGGCGACGCTCGACCTACCTGTCCCCGCCTTCCTGGCCGAGCTGAAGTCCGCCGGCCTCGGCACGCTGCCGGGCACCGCGGCCGAGATCCTGGACGACGAAGTCCGCGCGATGATCGCGCCGGACAAGGTCAACACTGGCCAGTGGCTGGACGTCGTGCGCGCCGCGCACAATCTCGGTCTGCGCACCACTTCGACCATTATGTACGGCCACGTCGAGCGCCCGCTTTCGTGGGCGCGGCACCTGCTGGCGCTACGCGATCTTCAACTCGAAACCGGCGGTCTGACCGAGTTCGTGCCGTTGCCCTTCGTGCACATGGAAGCGCCAATGTACCTGCGCGGTCAGGCGCGCAAGGGACCGACCTTCCGCGAAGCGGTGCTGATGCACGCGGTCGGGCGGCTCGCGCTGCACCCGCTGGTCACCAATATTCAGACGTCATGGGTGAAGATGGGGCCGGAAGGGGCGGCGATTTGCCTGAACGCCGGCGCGAACGACATGGGCGGCACGCTGATGAACGAAAGCATCTCGCGCGCCGCCGGCACCCAGCACGGCCAGGAGTTCCCGCCCGAGGCGATGGACGGGCTCATCCGTTCCATCGGCCGCACCCCGATGCAGCGCGACACGCTGTATCGGCCGGTGAACGCAAAGCGTCGAGCGGCTTCCTACAATGCCCCCGCTCTGGCGCCGGTCGTGCAGACTCCACCCCGGAAAGTTGTCGTCGCCTGATACTGACCATTCCATCCGCGGCGACGGCTTCATTGCTTGATGACGTGTTGAACCGGCTGTCCGGGGTCCATCTTTACCTTTTTATCCCACATAACTAATGGCTCGGGCACTTCGCCCGGAACCCGCTGCGTCCCGAACGGTTTGCTGGCGTTCTGGATCGCCTCGACCAGCGGCACGACCTCAGGCCGGGCGTTGATGGCCGCTACATCGTCCGTCTTGGTCTCTATCTCGTCCTTCCAGGTCTGTATCTGCTTTGCGGATGCCTCGCGCTGTTGGGGCGTGGGAGTGCCGGTCTTCTGGAGTTCTGCAAACCTGGCCTCCTCCCAGGCGATCTTTCCCCGACAATAATTGATATCCGAGGTGAGCTTCTGGATGTCCTTGCCGACCTGTCGGTTGTAAGCGGTCACCGCGCGCATCAGGGCCGAAACATCGTCCTCGGCGTAGGAGCGGTCGACATCGTTGAGATAAGAGCTCATCAGCACCGCGTCCAGGCTCGGTCGCTTGGCCGGGTCGGAGTCGAGCATCGCATTGCGCAACCTGTCGAGTGCGGTCTGGTTAACGATTTGCTTGTTGCCGTTTTTGTCCAAGTCCGTGGTGCGCGCTTTGCTCATGTCCCCCTGCCATTTCAAGTCGATCCTGGCCTTCGTCCCGTCGGATTGCAGGTCGGAGCTCATCACCTGCAGCATCGAGCCAAGCCAGAACACTTCGTCCGCGGCAGCTATTTTGCCACGGCCGTGCTCCACAGGAGCAAACTCCTTGGTGGTGGACACGCCTCTTGTGTTTACAGTACCATCGTCATCCAATGGCCTCGCTTGGCCGAAATCGCTTATCATCACGTTGCCATCCGCATCCAGCATGCAGTTCACCGCCTTCATGTCCAAATGCATCATGCCGGCCGCATGCACCGTCTTCAGCCCGTTCACCACTTGCTGCATGGTTCGCTGCACCATGGCGGTGCGTGCGGCTTCCGGGATCAATCCAGCCATGCTCAATGCGTTGGTCGACTCTGATAGAGTGTTCAGATCGCCCCCCTTGCCCTCCTCCATCACCATCATCAGCGTCCCGTCCTTGCCAACCGCGGCGCCCTTCATGGACAGCACATTGGCCGGGCCCGCGATGGACTCGCCACCGCTCGCCTGCCAATGAATGCGCATCTCGGAGGCCATCCCTTTGCGGTTCTTCTCGTCCTTCAGTATCTTGACGGCCACCGTCTCGCCGTCGTCGCTTGTATAGCGGAAGACGATGCCAAACCCGCCGGATCCGAGCTCTTCGGGATTGCCGTAGACCTTGCCGCTCACCGTGATAGTGGAGTTATCGTCGGCGGCACGGTTGGGGGTTTCGGCCAGGACGGTCTGGTAGAGGTCCTGGGCCATCCGCTCGATCAGCTTCTTGCGCTCCGGTGGCCAATCCGAGCCGTCACGCTTCAGCCCAAGGCTCACGGCCAGATCGCCCTTGAAATCATCCACGCTCTTCAGCGTCAGGTCGAGCAGCACGTCGCCGCTCGGGCGATCTTGTGCCTCCTGCCGCATGAGCGCGCGGAGCTTTTCGGCCGCCTGTTCGGCGACGGTTGCGATCCGCTCGTCCGTCAGGGCGGCGCCGTCCAGTTCGTCCACATCGTCATCGAGCACGTCGGTCATATGGAAGGTGCGAACGGCGGGAAGGCGGGCGGCGGGCGCGGGGGCCTTGCCGGGCTCCATCGCTTTGACGTACCGCTTCTTCGCCGCCGCGAGGCGGGCCTCTTCCTGATCGGTCAACTCCTGAAACGATTGCTTCACGTCCGCCGCCGGGCCGCGCGTCTGGAACTTGCTCATGTCCTTCGTGGCCTTCAGCAAGTCCTGGTACGCATAGAGCTGTGGTGAAAACGCCTTCCTGAACGTCTCGCCGCTTAGTAGCGCGTTATCGACGGTAGCCTTTGCCTTGATCGCCATCAGCCGTTTGGCGAAACCCACAGACGCACCCATCTGCTGGGAGTTGCCTTCATCCTGCATCAGCTTGATGCGGGTCCCGAGCTTGGTCAGCGTCTCCTTGACGTTCAACACGTCGGCGCGGTTGGCGGCGGCTTCGGTTTCGGCGCGCACCCGCTCGACCTCTCCGTCCCAGCGAGCTTGCTGTTCGATCAGTTGGCGGAAGACAACCATCGCCTTGTCCAAATCGGGCCAAGTGGACGGCTTCGGCTGGTCCCGCACCATCTGCAGTACCGGATCCAGGGCATTGCGCGACATCGCAAGCTCGGTCAGCGAGGTATCGACGCCCCATTCGAACTTATCGATCTCCTGCTCGAGTTGCGTGGGCAGAAGCTGGGCGAGAGAGCCCTTGGCCTGCGCCTTGGCGGCGTTCTTGACGTTCAGCAGGTCGTCATAAGCCCCGCCGAAATCTCCGGACGCAGCCTTCACCTGGGCGTCAATCAACTGCTGTTGCAGCGTGGGCAGCAGCGCCTGGCTGGAGTCGATCTTCCCGATCTTGTCGATTGCGGCCTGTACCTTGTCGGCACGGCGCAGGTAGTCCTGATAGGCGCTAACGATCCGCGCCTGCTCGGACGCGACCTTGCCGGTGATGAACCGGTTGACGAATTCCCGCTGCGACTGGGTCAGCTCTTTGCCCATGGGGTCCTCCTTAGAGATAAGTGGCGATGGCCTTCAGCGTCGTCTGGACGCGGGCCACACCGTCGAATTCGGGGTTGAAGGGATTGCCGTCGAGCGCGCCGATCAGCTTGTCGGCGGCCATATAGGTCTCGTATTCGCCGACAACGACCTTGGCCTCTTGGCGCAGCTTCACACGGCCAGCCTGGTCTTGCGTGCCATAGGCCTGGTTCAGCTTTTCCGACAGCCGCGCGTCGAGCCGTTGCATGACTTGCCGCAGCACCGGTACGCCGGCCTTGATGGCGTCGAAATCGTGCTCGTCCGCCGCTGCCTCGAGGATGATCTTCTCCAGCGGTGTGATCTGATCTTCGAGATACTTGCGCGTGGTGTCCCAAAGCAGGGCCGATTTTGCCAACGCCACAGCGGCGCCGTTGCTGCCGGCCTTGCCCAGCGAAGGCGGTGCCGCCGTCTTGCTTCCGTCGGAAAGGGCACGTTTCAGAGCAGCAATGCCTTGAGCGACTGCGGCGAGGTCCGACGTCTTCAGACTGTCCCGGGCGGCGGTCGCGAGTTGGGCGAGCTTCTGCTGCACCGCTGCGTCGCCGTTGGCGGCGGCGGGGACCTGCTTGATCAGTTCGGCCAGCGTGCGCGTCAGTGCGGCTGCATCCAGCGGCGGTGCGGGAGGTGGTGGCGCGGGAGGTGACGGTGGCGCCTCGTTCGCCGGCTGCCCAGTCGTCTGCGTCGGCGCGGCCGTGGGCGCTGCCGCGTCCGTGTCATCTTCAGACTCGATCTCCAGTGCCGCGTCCGGATTGATGACGATGCCCGCGTAACCGATGCGCCTGATCAGAATCAGCAGCGCCGGCACCGTACCACCGGCCTCTTTCTTGTTGACCACGAACCTGATTGTGTTCGGCTCGTTCGGAGCGATCGTGATCCGTCCGAAGCGCATGGTGTTGGGGTCGAGCGACGCCTTCGCGTCTTCCTTCAGTTGCCGCGCCACTTTCCGCGGCTTTGCGGTCTTATGCAGCAGCAACAATGGGCACATGTCCTTCGTCAAGCCGAAGGCCGCGCCGACAGGCTGTGTGTCCGCCAGATTGGCGAGCGTCTTCAGCTTGAGGATCGGCAACAGACCTTCCTGCGCGGCAAGTTTGTCGGCCATCTCACGGCTCCTAGCGGTTGATCGATGGCCACCTCGTACGGCGATGCAGACAATCGCGACTGTGACTCGAGTCACACGGCATCGTTACGCGATAACTGCAGCGAGCAGGTCCCTCGAGCCCGTTGCGACAGCGAGATCGCGGGCCGCAACTGCGCCGTGGCTGGACGATGCATGACGGTAGGAACTACTCAATAGCGGCGGCCTTCTTGGGGGCAGCTTAATATTATATCAGCTTTTTTAAGGATGCCGATCACGGCTCACTATGCAACGTGTCGCGTGCCTGGCCAGATCGAATTGGCGTCATTTCGCGCGTGGCGCGGGTCGCGCATCCACGAACGCGTGCTAACTAAGCGCTTCGAGTACCGTCCTGGCCGCGCGCAGATCCGCGGTGTCGAACCCCTCGGTGAATCGACCGTAGACCGGTGCGAGGATCTGGCTTGCATCCGCATCCCGCCCCTGCGCGACCCGCAAGCGAGCGAGGCTCACCGCGGCTCGTAATTCCCAGGAGAGGGCAGTTTGCTGCTGGGCCACGGCAAGCGCACGATCGAAGCACGTCGCCGCTGCCGCGACATCGCGGTCGCCAGGGTCCTGGAGGAGCAATTCACCCTTGATCCGGAGAACTTCCGGCAAGTACCAACATTCGCCCCCGCGCTCCGCGACCGCCTGCGCCCGCTCCGCAGCAGACACTGCCCTGGCCAGCCGGCCAAGCCCTGCCCAGCCCTCGGCGAGAGCCGTGAGGAATTCGGGATACCACGTCGTCCAGCCGGTCCGGTCGCATGTTTCAAGAGCGTCACGCAAGATCGCTACGCCGTTTTCGAATTCACCGCGCGCGATGAGCAGTCTTCCTTGCAAGCACTGGACTGTGTTGCGCCAGGTCACGTTCTGGCTGGTCGCGAGCTCGGTCATCATCGTCATGGCATTCTGCGCGGTCGACAGATTGCCGGAGATGATGGCAAGAGGACAAACGGCGGTCCGCAGGGACGCCCAACGCAGCAGCGGGCTTTCCACCGCATGGACGTCCTGGAAAACTTCCCGCGCCTGGGCGATGCCCTGATCCACGAAACCTTGCAGCCACAGGATCCGCGCCGTAAGCGCGCGTGCAAACAGGGGCTGCGTAGTGTGGAACCAGATGGCTGATTTCTGCTCTTTCAAAGTCTCGAACAATTCGCGGCCATGCTCGATGCAACGGCGTGCCTTCGAATGGGCGCCTTTGAAATGCAGCGTGTAGCCCAGCATCTGGCTGGCCGCGATGATCGCGCTCGGGTCGCCACTGCGCGGAGCGATGCGCCCGAACCGCTCCATGGTAGAAACCGACCGGTCTGCCTCGCCGAGATTCACATAGGCGACGCTCAGGACATAAAGTGCCTGCAACTGGGCATCCAGATCACCGCGATTTTCAGCCTCCGCAACAACTTTGGCCAACAGCGCGGTGCTCCTGTCGGCCGGGCCGAGGGTGGCCAGAAGCGCCATGCCGAGAACCGCATGAAGCTGCAACCGAGACTGTCCGCTAGGGTCTGCGCCAAGCGCCTCCAGCGCGCGCTCGATACGCTCGCGGCCCTCGGACAGGAGGGCATAATATGTCCAAACAGGAACGTATCCGGATGTGAGCTCGACACCAACCCTGGCATCCCCGCGCAACGAGAAGGACCAGTCCAGCGCCGCGCGGACATTGTCGATCTCTCGGACATAGCGTGCTAGGTCCTGAACCGACGGCTGCACCCGCGAACCGGGACGAGTTGGCCCAACGAGGTGACGGAAAAAATCTGCCTGGCGTAGGCCGGCTCGGTCAGCTTCGCCGCTGTCGGTCAATTTGTCGAATGCATAGGCCCGTACCGTCTCAAGCAGGCGCCACCGGTCGGCTTGCGTTGATCCGTCGAATGCCACGAGGGACTTTGAAACAAGATCCGAGATGCCTTCCGCGACTGCGGGCACCTCATTGCCAGAAACAAAGGCCGCTGCCTCCACTGTGAAACCGCCTGGAAATACCGCGAGATGGCGTAGCAGGCGCTGCTCCGGCTCGCTCAACAGGTCGTAGCTCCAGTCGAGTGTCGCTCGCAGCGTGCGGTGTCGGGGCAGCGCGCGGCGACGGCCCTGCGTCAGAAGCTGGAACCGGTCTTCAAGGCGTGAGGCGACTTGCTGCACGCCGATTGTCGCGGCACGCGCGGCGGCAAATTCAAGGGCGAGCGGGATGCCATCGAGGCGACGGCAGATTGCAGCGATCGCCGGCAGATCCTCTCGGACAACGGCAAATCCCGAGTGCAGGGCCTGCGTCCGCGCGATGAAAAGCTGAACTGCGCTATAGCTGAAGATCTCCTCCCCCGCGGGCTCTGCGGGCGGCACATCGAGCGGCAGAACTCGATAAGCATACTCGCCATCAATCCGCAACGTCTCCCGGCTGGTTGCAAGGACGGTAGTGTGCTGGCACATCCGCACCAACGTTTCCACCAACGCCGCGGCCGCGTCGATCACATGCTCGCAATTGTCAAGTACGAGGAGCAGTTTTCTCGCATCAATAGAACGGGCAATGGCTTCAGGGGAAAATTCTTCCAGCGTCGATCCAAGGCCGAGTGCACTCGCGACGGTCGACGGCACGAGACTGGGATCGGACAATGATGCCAACTCCGCGACCAGAACGTCGCCGTGGAAGCTGGGAAACAGCCCGCGCGCAACTTGTAGTGCCAGAGCGGTTTTCCCGATGCCACCTGGCCCAATTAGCGTGATCGCCCGGTAGGCGGACAGCAGCTCCCGCAATTCCTGGGCCGCGGCGGCACGCCCGACGAGCGAGGACGTGAGTATCGGCACATTCAACTGAAACGGCTGGGCAGGGGACCGCTCCGACTCAGCATCGGCCTTTGCGTCCGCACGGTTTGGCCGTTCAGCCACCCAGTTGCCAAGCAAGCGATAGCCGCGACCTGATGCCGTTTTTAGCAGTCCTCGATCCGACCCCAGTGCCTTGCGCAGCGACGATATGTGAACCTGAAGCGCATTGCCTTCAACAATGATTCCGGGCCATACGCGGTCCATCAGGTCTTTCTGGCTGACTAGCTCGCCCGCCGCCTCGACCAGTGTCTCAAGGATGTCAAAGGCACGACCGCCGATCGGGGCGCGGCTTCCGTGTGCCCGCACTTCACGATGCGCCAGATCGATTTCCCATCGACCCAATCGGTATACCGGGCGCTGACCGTGCCCGGGCTTGTCTAGGGCTCCCATCGGCACGTTGAGGTCTTCTCACGCATCTGTTGAACGAGATCCACGGTGGGGCAACTGTGTCCTTGAGCCCAGAGCATATACCGGCGTCTCGCCCGGCGCACCAAGCAGGATTCGAATGGAAAAAGGTTCGCAATTGAGTTTTCCGAAGCCCAGCCAGAGACGCCGTCACGGAAGGAGAGGGTGAGGACGAATAGTTTCGGCCCCATGATCAGCAGTGCTCGCGGCAGCGCCGCGTCACCTCCATCCGCCGGTATCGGTCTGGTGAAGCAAAAAGCCAGGGTCGGTCCGGCGATACCTGCGCCCGAGAATCAGGCACGACGGTCTGCCAAGGGAAAACGATAGACTGCGGGAAGCGCGTATGAAATTTTTGGACCGCCGAAATTGCACCAACGAATGTTTATCTGTTCCCGGCTGGCACTTCAAAGTGGTTTCTAGCAAAGCCTCACCATGGCGCATGCAAATGCGTGATGTGCAAGCCCGTATCGGAAGAAATCATCTCCGCCACGATCCGGCGATGGCATTGCATCGGGTCCCGTTCGAAGCACAGCAGGCAGGTGCGGGCTCCGCGCGTCAGTCCAGCAGCGTCCGCCAGCTCGACCTGCGGCTGGTCCCCTTCCATGTGCGCGCGGAAGATCGTTTCCATCCGCTCGGGATGGCCGGCGCGCACCGCATCCCGTCCCGGCTTCGGCGTCCCTAGCGCCTGCAGATGGACATACCGGATGCCGTGCTCATCCAGCGCCGCGGCAAGTTGGCGTTTGGAGAAGCCCGGCTTGCGCGACCGCGGCACAGCCCGGATGTCGATCAGCAGCCCGACTCGCGCCTCTTTCAGTGCGCCCAAAACGTCCGCGATGGTGCAGCCTTCATAGCCGATGGTGAACAACTCACGCATGGCTGGACCATAGCAACAGAGCTGAACTTGCAGTAGCCGCCTGCCACCCTCAACAATGCCGCGGTGAGTGATGCCCGGATCACCATAAGGACTGTGCAGGCGCGCGATGTCGCCGCCGTCCGGCAGCTCCTCGACCAATTGGGCTACAGCCTGGAACCGGAGGAGGTTCGCCGTCGGCTCGACACCGTATCGAACGCGCCGGGGCATGGCGTTTTCATCGCCGAGGTTGACGGGAAGCCGGTCGCGCTGCTGCACCTCTTCGAACGTCCGGCACTGGAAAAGCCGCCCGAAGCGGTGGTGCAGGCGCTGGTGGTGGACCGG